>Ga0209374_1000538_pt1 | contig 41913 bp, 52 predicted proteins | sample SaaInlLV_DNA_10m_FD_184683 | JGI IMG/M metagenome (GOLD analysis project Ga0209374, IMG submission 184683) | Marine microbial communities from expanding oxygen minimum zones in the Saanich Inlet - SI075_LV_DNA_10m (SPAdes) (version 2) | ecosystem: Environmental > Aquatic > Marine > Unclassified ... | reverse complement strand
TTCGAGAAATTTTCGGCATGCTTTTTTTATAAATGTTGATTACAAATTTATCTTAAAGTTTGTATAAAATAAAGCCCTTTAACTATTATTTAAATAAATCTATTGTAAATTAGGTGTACCCCCTTACTACTTTTGTGATGCTAAATATAAAATTACTTGGTGTTTTTCTTTTAATAGGCTTTAATTTGAGCGGATTTGCTCAAGTAAATTTTGAACTTCAAAATGGCAAAAGTGATAAAATCCATTTTAAATTTGTAAACAACCTAATAATCATTCCAGTTACCGTTAATGATGTACCCTTATCTTTTTTGCTTGATACAGGTGTTTCAAATTCGATTATCTTTAATTTCTTTAATCTAAAGAAAGAGCTCTCTATTCACAAAACTGAATTGATCTAAATTTAAGGACTGGGTAACGACAAACCTATTGAAGCCTTGAGATCTTCAAACAACACTCTTATTATAGGAGAAGCCGTCAATCTTAATCAAGATTTGTTAGCAATTATTGATGCTTCCATCAACTTTGTGCCTAGTTTAGGGATCCCTGTTCATGGAATTATAGGGTACGATATTTTTAAGGATTTTGTGGTTGAAATAAATTACAGTCGAAAATTCATCAAACTTCACAATCCGCTTTTGTACGATTCAAAATTATCTCGAAAATGGAAAAAATTAGATCTCATTTTTTATAATAAAAAACCCATTTTAGAAGCCTCTGTAACGGTTGATAAAGAAGCAATTCCTGTGAATCTATTAATTGATACAGGAGGGAGTGATGCGTTGTGGCTTTTTGAGGATTCGACACAATCTCTCTCAATTCCAGAAAAGACATTTGACGATTATTTAGGGAAGGGACTTAGTGGTTCTATTTTCGGAAAACGCGCGGTACTTCAATCTTTTCGTCTAAAAGACTATCAACTAAATGAGGTGAATGTAGCTTTCCCAGATTCCTAATCCATTAAAAAAGCAAAAATTAATACGCTTAGAAACGGAAGTTTAATGGGCGATATTTTACACCGTTTTAATTGGGTGTTTAATTATAAATCACAATGGGTAGCTTTTAGGAAAAATAAATTTTTCAAGAAGCATTTTGAGTATAATAAAAGTGGAATCGTGATGCAGTATGCAGGAGTTCGACTGCTTAAAACACCTTCGCAGATTTCTAATAATACCGCTAGTTCTGATAATATAAACTCAACAAATAATCTCACGACCATCAACTTTACTTCTACTTATAAATTTGAAATAGTACCAGAACTTATAATTTCAGATGTCAGAGCCAATTCTCCAGCAGATGAGGCAGGACTAAAAATAGGGGATGTAGTACTTTCAATCAATAATCAAAGTCTGCGATCTTTGACACTTCAAAAAGCGATTGATCAATTATATAGAGCTGATGGAAAACGAATTAAAATGACCATAGAACGTCAAGGTATAGTCCTAAAATATCAGTTTAACCTCCGCGATTTACTGCATAAAAAAAGCACCAATTAAGGTGCTTTCATTTATTTAAAAAGGATTAAAGCTTATTGCTCTAAAACACTTTTGTCTTTATCACCAATAACGCTCGACTTACTAGGGTCGATAACAGTGCCTTTAATTTTCAAAGCAACGGTCGGTCGATCAGCATTAGAAGTAACTGTAATTGTTTTTCTAATTGGATTGACACGGTTTGTATCATATTTCACTTCAATTTCACCATTTTCTCCAGGTAAAATTGGTGCTGTTGGTTTTTTGGGAACCGTACAGCCACAGCTAGATTTCACCGCAGAAACAATTAAAGGAGCATCCCCTGTATTTTTAAATTTGAACACACGAAGACCATCAGAACCTTTTTCAATGACTCCATAATCTATGGTTTCAGATTCAAACTCGATTTTAGCAACTTTATCTTGTGCATTGATTCCCAAACTAAAAATGGAAATGAATAATAATGTGAATAATTTTTTCATGATAGGTTATTTATTATTGTAAATTTAGGTACTTTTTTTTCAAACTACAAAAATGTACTCATATAAATTCAATTATTAATTCTAAAGAAAATAAAATATAAGTACTTTTGTAAATTAATATTCAAAAATTATTCCAAAGTATGTCTATTCCTTCAAAATATGATGCGTCAACTGTTGAAAACAAATGGTATGACTATTGGATGACTCATAAATATTTCCATTCAACTCCCGATTCTCGAGAGCCCTATACCATTGTGATTCCTCCCCCCAACGTGACAGGAATTTTACATATGGGACATATGCTAAACAATACCATTCAGGACGTTTTGGTGCGACGAGCACGTTTACAAGGAAAAAATGCGTGTTGGGTTCCGGGTACTGACCATGCCTCTATTGCAACCGAAGCGAAAGTGGTTGCAAAATTGAAAGAGAAAGGGATCAATAAAAACGATCTTACAAGAGAAGAGTTTATGAACCATGCTTGGGAATGGACTGAAGAATATGGAGGGGTTATTTTGGAACAACTTAAGAAACTGGGGTGTTCATGCGATTGGGATCGTACGAAATTCACTATGGATGACGACATGAGCGAATCTGTAATTCAAGTATTTGTTGACCTATTTAACAAAGGACTTATTTACAGAGGGTTTAGGATGGTTAATTGGGATCCTCAAGCTCAAACTACTTTGTCCGACGAAGAGGTGATTTACGAAGAACGTCAAGGGAATTTATACTACTTAAATTACAAAATCCAGGAAAGTGATGAGCTGATTACTATTGCTACGACACGTCCTGAAACAATTTTAGGTGATTCCGCCATTTGTATCAACCCGAATGACGAACGATATTCGCATCTGAAAGGTAAAAAAGCAATTGTTCCCTTATGTGGTCGTGTTATTCCTATTATCGAAGACGAATACGTTGATATTGAATTTGGAACAGGATGTTTAAAAGTAACACCTGCTCACGACATCAATGACAAGGCACTTGGTGAAAAGCACCAACTAGAAGTGATTGATATTTTTAATGCTGATGCAAGCTTGAATAGCTTTGGTTTACACTATGAAGGTAAAGACCGCTTTGTGGTACGTAAAGAAATTGTTAGAGAGCTTGAAACTAAAGGCTTCCTAATTAAAACGGAACAACATTTACACAAAGTTGGAACTTCAGAACGGACTAAAGTAGTAATAGAGCCCCGTCTTTCTGATCAGTGGTTTTTAAAAATGGAAACGCTAGCAAAGCCAGCTATCAAATCGGTTTTAGAAGATAAAACCATACAACTGTTTCCAAAGAAATTTGAAAACACCTACCGTCATTGGATGGAAAATATTCGAGACTGGAACATTTCTAGACAATTGTTTTGGGGACAACAAATCCCTGCATATTTCTATGGAGATGGTAAAGACGATTTTGTAGTAGCATCATCAATTGAAAAAGCGTTAGAATTAGCGAAAGATAAATCGGGGAATACACAATTAGACCTAACAGATTTAAGACAAGATAGTGATGTTTTAGATACCTGGTTTTCTTCTTGGTTATGGCCAATGTCTGTATTTGACGGCATTCAAAATCCAGAAAATGAAGATATCAAATACTATTATCCTACCAATGATTTAGTAACCGGACCAGATATTTTATTTTTCTGGGTCGCACGTATGATTGTTGCTGGGCATGAATATAAAGATCAAAAACCTTTTAATAATGTCTATTTTACAGGACTTGTAAGGGATAAACAACGTCGTAAGATGAGTAAGTCTTTGGGGAATTCTCCAGATGCTTTGAAGCTTATAGATAACTTTGGAGCAGATGGGGTTCGCGTTGGGTTATTGTTGAGTTCAGCTGCTGGAAATGATTTAATGTTTGATGAAGCTCTTTGTCAACAAGGAAAAGCTTTTGGTAATAAAATATGGAATGCTTTCCGACTTATTCAGGGCTGGGAAGTAGCCGAAATTGAACAACCGGTTTATGCTTCCATGGCAATTGAGTGGTACCATGCCAAATTTCAAAAAACACTTCTTGAAATTGAAGACCATTTTAGTAAATACCGCTTAAGTGATGCTTTGATGTCTACTTATAAATTAATCTGGGATGATTTTTGTTCTTGGTTATTAGAAATGGTAAAACCCGCCTATGAGGCACCCATTGACAAAAAAACTTATGAAGCTGTGGTAGCGATATTGGAATCAAATCTTAAGATTTTACATCCTTTTATGCCATTCCTTACAGAAGAAATCTGGCAATATTTAGAAGAAAGAACGCCTGAACAAGCTCTAATTGTGGCTTCTTGGCCAGAATTGAAGCCTTACGATTCGACTATCTTAGAAGGTTTTGAATTTGCATCAGATGTTGTATCAGGAATTCGTACCATTCGAAAAGAAAAAAATATAGCATTTAAAAACACCATCGATTTTTTGGTATTGAACAACGAGTCTCAAACCAAAGGCTTTGATGCGATTATTTCTAAATTAGGAAATATTTCAAACTTGACATACACCTCTGAAGCGGTTGAAAATGCCTTGTCCTTCAGAGTAAAATCTAATGAATATTTTATTCCAGCTAATGATACCATTGATGTGGCAGCTGAAATATCAAAATTAGAAGAGGAACTTAAATATATAGAAGGTTTTTTGAAATCGGTACAAAAGAAGTTATCTAACGAGCGTTTTGTTTCTGGAGCTCCAGAGCAAGTTGTGGCTAGTGAAAAGAAAAAAGAAGCAGATGCTGTTGCAAAAATTGAGACCCTTAAGGCAAGTTTGAAGAATTTAAACTAAACTTATTTTCTGTAAATAAGGTAAGTATTTGCCAAGTCTATATATCGTTGTTTAGCTTCATCTTGAGTAATGTCCTCGACCTGAAAAAGTGCATTTGTTTTAAAAGCATTTATGATTGCTTTACTACTACTTGGCCGACTATAATCGTTAGTAGCTTTTTTGTAATAGGCATAGAGTTTCAATAGAATATCGGCAGGGAATGGCTGCTCATGATTGTTGATACTTTCAACAGCTTCTCTAAATTCTATGTCTAAATCCTCCGCATTCATACTAAACTTCTGAAATGATACATTCTCCGCCTTTTACTTTTTGATTGAGTTTCACTTTTAGTTTGCTGTCTAAAGGTAAAAATAAATCAACTCTAGAACCAAATTTTATAAACCCAGCATCGGTACCTTGTGTGACCGTCTGACCTTCTTTGGCATAATTGACAATTCTTCGCGCTAGGGCTCCCGCAATTTGTCTGTAAAGGACTTTTCCGTAAGTTTTATTCTCAACTACAATGGTTGTACGTTCGTTATCTGTACTAGCCTTTGGGTGCCAAGCAACTAAATATTTTCCAGGATGGTATTTACTAAAAATGACAGAGCCGCTAATTGGATAGCGTGTTACGTGAACATTAATAGGTGACATAAAAATACTGACTTGCAGGCGTTTTTCTTTGAAGTATTCTGTTTCTTCAACTTCTTCAATGACTACGACTTTTCCGTCTACGGGAGCAATTACTTGCTGATCGTTTATGTGGGTGTGACGTTTAGGATTTCTGAAAAATTGTAGTATAAGTACAAGGACCACCAATAAGGCAAACTGAACGAGTTTTGAGACCCAAGGCATTCCTAAGTTATCGATTAATAGAGATGAAGCCACTACAAAAACGAGTGTAATAAAAATTATTTTTTGACCTTCTTTATGAAACATAATTTAATATTCTTAAAAATAAATAGATAAATGGTGCTGCAAATATAGCACTATCTAAGCGATCTAAAAGGCCTCCATGCCCAGGCATTATTTTACCACTATCTTTAACTCCTGCTTGACGTTTATACTTGGACTCTACTAAGTCACCTAGAGTTCCAAAAACACTCACAATAACACTGATAATTAACCAGTTGGTAAAAAGCAGTGAATTAGTATAATTAGCAATAACGTAACTTCCCAATGCTGCAAAAAAGACACCGCCCAAAAACCCTTCGACTGTTTTTTTTGGTGAAATGCTTTCAAAAAGTTTTTGTTTTCCAAAATTCTTACCCACTATATAAGCAAAACTGTCGTTGATCCAAATCAAAATAAAAATGTACATAATAATTTCTGTACTGTAATTTTCAAAATTCAGAGCTATCAATAATAAAAAAACAATCCCACTGCTGACATAAAAAGTGGTGTTTATAAAATGATTTGATAGTAGTGTAGGTAAGCTTTTTGAGGAAAATAAATCTCGAATTAATAATAAGTTAACCAATACTGAAATGACAAGTAATATTTGTGAAATATCAGAGAGACTCTCCTGGGATTTAAAGATATTTTCCCAAAATGAAACTGCCAAAAACAACATTATAAAAATGATGTAGGAAGCTGTATTTTTCTGATGAATTAATTTATTGAATTCTGACAAGCAAAGCAATCCAAATATAAAAAAAAGCACAATACAAGCGTATTTTAATTGTAGTGAGCCAATTAAAATAATCGCAAATAACAGGCCTGATAAAGCTCTTGTGGTTAGTTCTTTCAAAATGTGTGTTATAGGTCTTCTAAAAGTAGCAAATATAGGTTTTTTGTACTACTTCCATAACTTAGAAAATCGTTTGTTTCGTTGGCTTTAAAATGTTTAATTGTAGTAATATTGGAGGGTATTTTGGTTTTACTCTGAGCTTTTATTCCTTGAAGTCCCTCGCTTATGGTATTTACAAACTGACTGGTCGTCGCAAAGACGATAAAATTCTCAGGCAATTCAACTAGTTTTTTTTCAGCTATTTGGTTAGAGGATATAAGCAGAGATCCATCATTAGCAATTAAAGATTCGCATGTGGTGAATAGAAAGTCTGCGTCTTTTGCTTTTTGAGATGCTTCTAACTTAAAGTGTTTAAATTTTTCTTTTAGACGTTTGTTGAGTATAAGTGCTTTTTTTTTGTCCCAATTATTCTCCTCAATAATATTTTTGAGAAAATTTTGCACTTCATCGTTATTTTCGCAGTACAGGAATTTACCACCATTTTTATTAAAGTTGATGGTAAAGGCTTCATCAGCTGGTAAGCCCTTGGTTTCTAAAAACTTACTCTGATCATTTTCATCAGTTTTGCTTTTAGAAGCATCCGTATTTGAACCAAATATTTTACGAAAGACACTCATTTTTCATCTAAATATAAGTATTGAACTTACATCTTTCCAAAGATAAAAAATTAAGGTTTAATAAAAAGTTATTTTAAACTTATTCTTATTCTTCTTCTTCTTTTTTGTGAGTGGTTTTGACAGCCTCTTCCACAACAAATGGACGCTTGCCAAAGATGGCTTCTAAATTGTCTTTAAAAATAACCTCCTTTTTTAGAAGTACTTCCGCCAACTCTGTGAGCTTATCTTTATTGTCTTCTAAGAGTTTAATCGCACGTTTATATTGTGTTTCAATGATGTTTGATATTTCTTTATCGATCAGTTCAGCAGTGCGTTCGCTATATGGTTTTGAAAAACCATATTCATTTTCACCAGATGAGTCATAATACGTTAGGTTACCAACTTTATCACTCAGTCCATAAACAGTCACCATAGCTCTTGCTTGTTTGGTTACTTTTTCTAAATCACTTAGAGCGCCTGTAGATATTTTATCAAAAATAACTTTTTCAGCTGCTCGACCTCCTAAGGCAGCACACATTTCATCTAACATTTGCTCAGGTCTTACAATCAGTCGTTCTTCTGGAAGGTACCAAGCGGCACCTAAAGATCGTCCTCTAGGAACAATGGTTACTTTTACCAAAGGGGATGCGTGTTCTAACATCCAGCTAACTGTAGCATGACCTGCTTCATGAAATGCGACGGCTCTTTTTTCACTAGGTGTAATAATTTTATTTTTCTTTTCAAGGCCCCCTATAATTCGGTCGACTGCATCAAGAAAATCCTGTTTTTCAACTGCTTTTTTGTTATTCCGAGCTGCAATAAGTGCTGCTTCGTTACATACATTTGCAATGTCAGCACCAGAAAAGCCAGGAGTTTGTTTCGACAAAAAGTCAGTATCTAAATCTTTAGATTTTTTTAAGGGCTTTAAATGCACTTCAAAAATTTCTTTTCGTTCTCTAATGTCTGGCAAATCAACATAAATTTGACGGTCAAATCGTCCAGCTCGCATCAATGCTTTATCTAATACATCTGCACGGTTAGTCGCTGCCAAAACAATCACATTTGTATTGGTGCCAAATCCATCCATTTCAGTTAATAATTGATTGAGAGTATTTTCTCTTTCGTCATTGGATCCAGAAAAATTACTTTTTCCACGGGCTCGCCCTATGGCATCAATTTCGTCAATAAATATAATTGACGGCGATTTGTCTTTTGCTTGTTTAAATAAATCTCTTACTCTTGAAGCTCCAACCCCAACAAACATTTCAACAAAATCAGACCCTGATAATGAGAAAAAGGGTGCTTTTGCTTCTCCTGCTACTGCTTTTGCTAACAAGGTTTTTCCAGTTCCTGGAGGCCCCACTAATAAAGCACCTTTAGGAATTTTACCTCCTAGGGCCGTATATTTTTCTGGGTGTTTTAAGAAATCCACAATTTCTTGAATTTCTTCTTTAGCACCTTCTAAACCAGCAACATCTTCAAAGGTAGTTTTGGTTTCTAATTTTTCGTCAAATAGCTTCGCTTTTGATTTTCCAATATTGAAGATTTGACCTCCACCGCCACCTGGACCTCCACCACCTGACATTCGTCGCATGATAAAAATCCAAACTCCAATGATTAGTATGAAAGGAATGAGTGAGGATAAAATATCCCCCCATGGGTTGGTTTCGGACTTAAAATCTAGGACCGTATCAAGTTGTCCCTCCTGAATGGTGTCTTCCAATTGTTTTTGGAACAATTGGACATCCCCAAACTCAAATTGATAATTTGGACTAGAAGCCCCCCTTGGAAACAGCTTTTCTGTTTGAGTTTTTTTGTGGATTTCTTTATTGGAAGCTTTTGTTGTTAGGTACACTAAAGCTTCTCTTTTGTTTATAATTTCTACTTTTTTGACGTCACCATCTCTTAAGTATTTGAAAAATTGTGATGGGGTTGTAGAAGCTTCTGAAGAACCTCCCAGGCCCCCTGAAAACAAATTAAATCCTAAGAAAAGTACAATGGCAATCCCGTAGACCCAATAGGCGTTAAATTTAGTATTTTTAGGTTTTTTTTCGTTAGACATGAGTCGTATATTTTAGTAACTAGTTTCTATTTCGGTAATTTTAGCATCTCCCCAAAGGTTCTCAATATCGTAGTATTCTCGAATATGCTTTTGAAACACATGAACCACTACATGAACATAATCCATTAGCACCCATTCGCCGTTTTCACTGCCTTCAATATGCCAAGGTTTGTCTTTGGTGTTTTTACTCACCTTTTTTTGTATCGAACTAACAATAGCATTGACTTGTGTGTTAGATGTTCCATCGCAAATGATGAAATAATCACAAACCGTATTTTCTATAGCTCTCAAGTCTAAAATAGTAATATTTTGACCTTTCACATCTTCAATTCCATTAATAGTGAAAGTGATGAGTTGGTCTGCGCTAGGTGTTTTTTTTGTCATGAATCAATTTTACTGTGCAAATTTATTACTTTTTTGGCTCTAAACGCGTTATATTGTCTTAATTATATTATAATTTAGATCCATAATTTTAACTATGCAGATAATCAAACCTAATGTGACTGATTCTACCAACAATTATTTAAAACAATTGTTGATGGATACTGTTTTAGAAGATTTTTGCGTGGTAGCCACTAATCATCAGACTAAGGGGAAAGGGCAAATGGGGACTGAGTGGGTTTCTGATAAAGGTAAAAACCTTACAATCAGTATTTTAAAGAAGAATCCTTCCGTAGTTTTATCCCGTCGTTTCATTCTGAGTATCCTTGTTTCATTGTCTATAGTCAAAACACTAGAGGGTTATAGAGTTCCAAAGTTAGCGATCAAATGGCCCAATGATATTTTGTCAGACCATCAAAAAATTTCAGGTATTTTAATCGAAAATCTTATCAAATCAAACAAAATTGATTATTCTGTAATAGGAATCGGACTAAATGTTAATCAAGAATTATTTGAGGGTTTGTTAAAAGTAAGTTCTCTAAAATCTATTTTAGGAAAGCATGTCGATAGGGATCAATTACTGCATAAACTTCTCGAGAACCTTCAAATGTATTTCAAGTTGTACGCCACAAAGGGGGAAGAAATTCTAAATACAGAATATGAGTCGTATTTGTTTAGAAAAGACAAGCCTTCTACGTTTGAATTACCCAATAGCACTTTATTTACCGGAATTATTAGAGGAGTATCAGAGACAGGCAAACTGCGGGTTCAAATGGAACATGAAACAAAAGAGTTTGACTTAAAAGAATTAAAATTATTGTATTAAATATTCTTTGGAATATTTAGCGCTAACGTTTCAATAAATTTAGAAATTGGTGCTTTGATCATCATTGCCATCATTGCATTAAAATCTCCTTCAAATGTCAATTGAACATCGCTTTGAGAATCGGATACAGATTCAATTTTAGCAGTTAATGAAAAATCTAATTTTCCGCCTGCTGCTCCCAGAATAATTGTATTTGGAGATTCCATTGATTTTTTTTTCAAAACTATTTCTGGCATCCCACTCAAAGCAAATAAAAAGGTATCTGCGTCTATCAGATTAAATTTACTAGTATTGTCAGGCATCAATTGTTCAAAATTCTCAACATTGGTTAAAAAATTAAATACCTCTTGAGCTGATTTGTCTATACTTACGGTTGTTGATTCTAATTTCATATCTAAATTTATTTACCAGTCCATTCTGACGGATTTGAATTCCATTTTGATAACTCATCTACTTCACTTTGGTTGATGAAGTTTGTATCTAAAGCCTGTTCCAGCAAACTTTCGTAATTACTAAGTGTGAAAAGATCGACATTCTTTGTTTTAAAATTTTCTTTTGAAACGTCAAACCCATAAGTAAAAATAGCAACCATTCCTTTTACATTGGCTTCGGCTTCTTTTAAAGCATCTACCGCTACTAAACTACTGTTTCCTGTACTAATTAAGTCTTCTACAACTACCACATTCTGACCTTTTTCGAGAAAGCCTTCTATTTGATTTTGTCGTCCATGCTTTTTAGCTTCTGGACGCACATACACAAAAGGAAGTCCAAGATATTCAGCAACCAAAGCTCCAATGCCAATAGCACCTGTAGCAACACCAGCTATCACATCTGGTTTTCCAAACTCAATCTCAATGTTTTTTGCAATTTCTTCTTTGATGTAATTTCTTACTACTGGAAAAGATAAAACCAAACGGTTGTCACAATATATTGGAGACTTCCATCCCGAAGCCCAAGTAAATGGGTTTTTAGAGTTTAATTTAATGGCATTTATCTGAAGTAAAACTTCTGCAGTTTTTTTGGCGGTACTTTTGTTGAAAATCATGTGTCAAAATTACTAAAAATAACTACTTTTACTTCCTATTAATTAGTTTTTAATTAACAATGTATAAAATATTTGTTGGTAATAAACCAATAGTCCTCACAACCAAACTAGAAACTGAAACTGATTTCAAGAATATTCTAATTGATTCTGTAGATATTAATAAAGTACTTTCAAAACTTAGAAAAGATAAATATAATTCGGTACGTCTTGTGGGGTCCGATAAAGACCTACTTCTTAAGAAATTCCTTTCTTTATTGCCTAATGTGATTGCAGGAGGTGGAAAGGTTTACAACTCAAAAAATGAAATATTATTTATTTTTAGAAATGGAAAGTGGGATTTGCCAAAAGGAAAAGCAGAATCCAAGGAAACCATAAATCGCACTGCACTTAGAGAAGTGGAAGAAGAAACGGGCATCACTGGGTTGAGTATTACAAAGCCTTTGGAAATAACCTATCATATATTCAAAAGAAATAATAAAAACTTTATCAAAGTTACTTATTGGTTCGAAATGTATTCTGATTATGATGGAAAACTTATTCCTCAAGAGAAGGAAGGAATAACTAAGGTTAAATGGATTCCGGAAACCAAACTTCAAAAAGTATTTAACAACTCTTATTCGAACATTAAGTTGCTCATTTAGAGAAACTTATAAAGGTGGTGCTATAAATATATTCAATTAAGTGCGCTTAAAAGTTGTTATCATTTTCAATAAGTTTATTTTTGCCATCAAAATTTACTGAAAATGATGGAGTTTATTAGAAAGCGTTCAAGCAATGTTAAAAATGATATTTTAAGTGGCCTCACGGTTGCATTGGCCTTAGTGCCAGAAGCCGTTGCGTTTGCTTTTGTAGCGGGGGTTGATCCTTTGGTCGGATTGTATGCAGCGTTCATGATTGGTTTGATTACTTCAGTTTTTGGAGGGCGTCCTGGAATGATTAGTGGAGCTACAGGTGCACTAGCTGTAGTGATGGTAACTTTGGTTGCACGTGGAAATACTATGGGGCCTGAGGGCGATGAGTTAGGGCTTTACTATCTCTTTATGACCGTTATTTTAATGGGTGTAATTCAAGTTTTAGCAGGTTTGTTTAAACTTGGAAAATTTGTCCGTTTGATTCCACATCCTGTGATGATGGGATTTGTAAATGGATTGGCTATTGTTATTTTTCTTTCACAATTAAGTATGTTTATGACGTCGGAAAACGGCGAAATGGTCTGGATGCAAGGCGCATCTTTATGGACCATGATTGGTCTTGTAGGATTAACCATCGCCATTATGTTTTTACTTCCACAAATCACTAAAAAACTGCCTGAAGCACTTGTGGCAATTTTGGTAGTTTCTGCAATTGTTATTTTTGGAGATTTAGACGTTGCAACCGTTGGAAGCTTTATTAGAGACGGGGGTGGAGAAGGATTAAAAGGTGGCTTGCCACTACCACAATGGGCTATTTTTGAAAAAATTCCTCTAAACTTTGAAACCTTAAAATTTATCGGGCCTTATGCACTGATTCTTGCAGCGATTGGCTTGATTGAATCCTTAATGACTTTAAACTTAATTGACGAGCTTACTGAAACACGCGGAAACTCCAATAAAGAATGTATCGCTCAGGGAGGAGCAAACATCATCACTGGATTGTTTGGTGGTATGGGTGGTTGTGCAATGATTGGACAATCAATCATCAATATCAAAGGAGGTGGAAGAGGACGTCTTTCTGGAATTGTAGCGGCATTGGCGTTGTTGGCATTTATCTTATTTGCATCGGGTCTTATAGAACAAGTTCCTATTGCGGCATTAGTAGGAGTGATGTTTATGGTGGTCATTGGTACCTTTGCATGGTCTAGTTTTAGAATTATTAATAAAATTCCAAAAACGGATGTATTTGTGTTGGTATTAGTCTCGTCTATGACGGTCTTTTTTGATTTAGCAATTGCAGTGATTTCTGGAGTAATTGTGAGTGCACTCGTGTTTTCTTGGGAGAATGCAAAGCGTATTCGTGCTCGAAAACGCATCAAAGAAGATGGTACAAAAGTATATGAAATTTGGGGCCCTTTGTTCTTTGGAAGTATCAAAACTTTTAATGATAAGTTTGATGTAAAAAATGACCCTCAATCTGTAGAGATCGATTTTGTTGAATCAAGAGTGAGTGACCATTCTGCTATTGAAGCCATTTCAAATCTTGTCAACAAATATAAAGAAGAAGGTAAAACAATTCACCTCAAACACCTAAGTGAAGACTGTAAGGTTTTATTATACAAATCAAGCCCACTTTTTAAAGATATTATAATTGAGGCAATAGATGACCCACGTTACCACTTAGCTGAAAATCCTGAAGCTTTTACAGAAGGACTTTCAGAATATAAACTCTAGGGTTTTTGAATACGTACGGTATCGGGAACAAGTTTTTTGTAATCGCCCTTAAAACGAATAATCTCTCTCACAATTGAAGAGGATATAAAGGAGGTTTGAGTAGAGGTTAATAAAAAGACGGTTTCTACCTTGGATAATTGTCGGTTGGTATGTGCAATGGCTTTTTCAAACTCAAAATCTGCTGGATTTCTCAAGCCTCTAAGGATAAAATCAACACCAATTTCTTTACAAAATTCTGTAGTTAGCCCCTGGTAGGAAACAACTTTTACTTTTGGGTTGTCTTTAAATGCATCTACAATAAACCTATTGCGTTGTTCCAACGAAAACATATAGTCTTTAGAAGAATTTTCGCCAATGGCAATAATCACTTCGTCAAATAAGGTTACTCCTCTATTAACAATGTCTAAGTGCCCTAAAGTAATAGGGTCAAAGGATCCTGGGAAAATTGCTTTCTTCATGCGGTAAAGTTAAGAATTTTTCTGAAGTGCTTGTTGAATTGCGTTCTCAAACAATTTGGGCAATGAAATTCCTGCCTGAGCTGCTTGTTGAGGTAATATGCTTTCCTTAGTAAGTCCTGGAATTGTATTGACTTCTAAGAAATGAGGTTTATTGTCTTTAAAAATAAATTCGCTTCGAGAAAACCCGTCTAATTTCAAAACTTCGTAAATATGTTTTGCAGCCTTTCTAACATCTTCTTCTTGCGTTGTGCTCAAGCGTGCAGGAGTAATTTCTTGTGATTTCCCTAAGTATTTTGCTTCATAATCAAAAAAGTCATTTTCAGTTACAATCTCGGTAATAGGAAGAACTTTGACTTCCCCTTTATAACGAATTACTCCGACAGAGACTTCAGTGCCGTCTAAAAACGATTCAATAATAAGTTCGTCATCCTCTTTAAAGGCAGTTTCTATAGCATCTGGCAATTCGGTTTTTGAATAGACTTTGGTAATTCCAAAACTACTTCCGGCTTTATTAGCTTTTACAAAACAAGGAAATCCAACAGCCTTTTCAATGGCTGAAGCGTCAATTGCATCTCCAGCATTCAAAAAATAGGAATCCGCTGTGAGAACGCCATAGGGTTTTAAGGCACTTAAACAATCACGTTTATTGAATGTGAGTGCCGCTTGATACATACCGCAACTGGTATGTGGAATGGATAATAACTCAAAATACGATTGAATAATTCCATCTTCTCCGGGACTGCCATGAATGGCATTAAATACACAGTCAAAATTGATCTTTGAACCTGCAATAACGATGGAAAAATCAGCTTTATTAATGGGGTGTTCTGTGGAGTCTTCTGTGACATACACCCATTTATCTTTAAAAATATGGATGCAATACGCATTGTAGCTTGCTTTAGGTAAACTGTCGTAAACCATCTTTCCGCTTTTTAAAGAAATTAAATATTCGCTAGAATATCCACCCATTATAATGGCAATATTTTTTTTCATTTCTACGTTTATACAGTAAAAATATTACTTTTATATTAAATCAAAATCATTTTCAACTAAATATATTAACTTCAAACTAAACAAGCTAAAGATTTTAAGGACACAATTATTTGTTTAGCTTTGTTACATTATAAAAAAAGCTATGAATTTTATTAAATTCTTGTTCAGTAAATCGTTTGTAAAGCAATTAATCCTTGCGTTTATAGTTTCAGTTGTTTTTGGGTTTTTAGCTCTTAAGTGGCTCAAATCTTATACCAATCATGGGGCATTTGTGACGGTTCCAGCACTTACAGGAAAAACCTTTGACGCAGCTCAAATTTTAATAAATGAACACGAACTCCGAAGTGAAGTTCAAGATTCCTCAAACTATAATCCTAACTACCCCAAAGGGGCCGTGATCGAACAAGATCCTTTAGAGGGAAGTCAAGTCAAAGAAGGTCGAAAAATATATTTAATTCTCAATCCCTCTGCCTACAGAACTGTAGCAGTTCCAGATGTCATTCGTCGTACGTTTCGACAAGCTAAATCTTCGTTCGAAGCAGTGGGGTTCCAAATAGGAACCAAGACTTATAAGGACGATTTGGGAGAAGATGAAGTTTTACAATTACGCCACAATGGCCAAATCATCGAAGCAGGTACGATGCTTCCAAAGACCTCGAAAATCGACCTAGTTTTAGGGAACGGAGTTCGAAAGTAATAATTAACCATGGAAGAATCAAATGAATTATTAGTGAATGAAAATGAATTGCATGAGCATTATACATTCACGGTCGAAAAAGGGCAACAGCCTTTAAGAATCGACAAGTATCTTATGAATTTTGTTGAAAATGCGACTCGAAATAAAATTCAAGCCGCTGCTAAGGATGGAAGTATTTTAGTGAATGAGATTGCAGTAAAATCAAATTATAAAGTGAAACCATTGGATAAAATTCGCGTTTTATTTGAGCATCCCCCTTATGAAAACTTGTTAGTTCCAGAAGACCTTCCTATCGATGTTGTTTATGAAGATGAAGATTTATTGGTAGTTAACAAAGCTCCAGGTATGGTTGTCCATCCAGGACATGGGAATTATTCGGGCACCTTGATTAATGCCTTGATGTTTCATTTTGACAATTTACCCAATAATAGCAGCAACCGACCGGGACTGGTACATCGAATTGATAAAGATACAAGTGGGTTGTTGGTAGTTGCTAAAACCGAAATTGCAATGGCTCATTTATCGGCACAGTTTAAAGCCAAAACAAGTGAGCGCGAATATGTTGCCTTGGTATGGGGGAATGTTGAATTAGACGAAGGTACAATTGAAGGCAATATTGGACGTCACCCAAAAAACAGATTGCAAAATACGGTCTATTTCGGAGACGAAGCTGACAATGGAAAACCGGCTGTGACTCATTATAAAATTCTTCAACGTTTGGGCTATGTAACCCTGTTAAGTTGTCGTTTGGAGACAGGTCGTACGCACCAAATACGGGTACATATGAAATACATTGGACATACGCTTTTTAATGATGAACGGTACGGAGGTGAGCGGATTCTTAAAGGAACAACTTTTACCAAATACAAGCAGTTTGTGGATAATTGTTTTAAAACCCTTCCGCGTCAAGCTTTGCACGCCAAAACCTTAGGGTTTATACATCCAACTACTGGAGAAAAAATGTCTTTCACAACCAAAATCCCTCAGGATATGCAAAACTGTATAGAAAAATGGGAAAGCTATTCGAATCATCTGGAATAAGACAAAAATTTAGAAGCATCAATTTTGAGTATTGATATATAGAAATTATAAATATAATTTTTTTTAGAGTTCAACCGTAGTGTTTTAACTTTGAATCACAAATATATTTTATAAAACGAGCATGTTAAAAACAGTGTCATCCAATATGATGATTAATCGCGAAAACATGTGACCGTTAAAAAGTATTAAAAATAGACACATGAAATTAGTTATCTCACCTGCGAAATCATTAAATTATGAAAGTGCATTGCCGACCACTTTAAGCACCGACAGTTGTTTTTTGAGTGAAGCGCAACAGCTGAACACACTTCTTAAAAAGAAATCAGCGAAAGCCCTCTCGGAATTGATGCATATTTCGTCTAATTTGGGGCAACTAAATTATGAGTGCAATCAAGATTGGGCAGTGCCTTTTACGGCTCAAAATGCCCGACCTGCAATTTATGCGTTTAGCGGGGATGTATATCGTGGATTAGACTCCTACACTATTGAAGAATCAAAAATAGAGACTTTGCAAAACTCTGTTCGTATTATTTCAGGATTATACGGACTTTTGAAACCGTTGGATTTAGTGCAGCCATATCGCTTGGAAATGGGAACAAAATTCCCAGTTGGTAAATCTAAAAATCTCTATGAGTTTTGGCGTCAAAAAGTAACTACGGCTTTGAATAATGAGCTCAAAGAAGGAGAGTTATTTGTCAACTTAGCAAGTCAAGAATATTTTAAAGCGATAGATGTCAAAGTTCTTAAAGTCCCTGTGATTCATGTTGATTTTAAAGAATTTAAAAATGGACAGTACAAAACCATTGCTATTTTTGCCAAACTAGCTCGTGGCTATATGACGCGTTACATCATTGAGAACGCTGTGGAAACTGCCGAAGATTTAAAAACGTTTACAACAGATGGCTACGCGTTTGATGCGAATTTGTCAACGGATACTAAATTGGTGTTCACACGCTAATTATTTAAAATAAGACGTACCTTTGTGGCACCGTTCGGAATGACCTATCGTATTGCATACTGTCATTTTCAAAACATAACATATGACATTTCAATCTTTAGGCCTCATCGAAGCCTTACTAAAAGCAGTTCGTTTACAGGGCTACGAAACTCCATCTCCTATTCAACAAAAAGCAATCCCTCCAATTCTTGAGGGTCTTGATGTATTAGCATCAGCTCAAACAGGAACAGGAAAAACAGCAGGGTTTACACTGCCAATGCTACAAATTTTATCCAAAAACCCTATACCACACCGCCGTCCCGTACGTGCGTTGGTTTTGACGCCAACTCGAGAATTAGCTGATCAGGTATATACAAATGTGAAGCATTACAGCAAATTTTTGGACTTACGTGCCGCTGTTATTTTTGGTGGTGTAAATCAAAACCCGCAAATTAAACACCTCCGCAATGGAGTAGATGTTTTAGTAGCGACTCCAGGACGCTTGATTGATTTGGAAAACCAAGGTCATTTATCGTTATCTAAAGTAGAGATTTTTGTACTCGATGAAGCCGACCGTATGTTGGACATGGGTTTCAAACGTGACATAGATAAAATCAGATCATTGATTCCATCCAGACGTCAAAACTTAATGTTTTCAGCGACGTTTTCAAGAGAAATCAAAAGCTTAGCACAAACTATTTTGCAACGTCCTACACTTGTAGAAGCAACGCCAGAAAACACGACCGTTGAAGCGATTGCTCAACAGATATATAGAGTAGCAAAAGAGAAAAAAACAAGCCTTCTTATCAAATTAATTCAAGATGGGCAGTGGCAACAAGTGTTGGTATTTACACGTACCAAACATGGCGCTAATAACCTTTGTAAAAAGCTAGAAAGTGCACGTATTTCTGCGATGGCAATTCATGGAAATAAGAGTCAGGGAGCACGAACACGTGCTTTGGCGGGTTTTAAAAATCATGACATTCGTGTGTTGGTAGCAACTGATATTGCTGCGCGTGGCTTGGACATTCCTTTGTTACCACATGTGGTCAATTACGAGCTTCCAAATATTCCAGAAGATTATGTACACCGTATTGGTCGTACAGGTCGTGCGGGTGCTAATGGAGTGGCTTTATCGTTAGTGTGTGCAGAAGAAACTTCTTATCTCTCATCTATTGAGAAATTGACCAAACAACGTTTTAATAAAGAAATTGTTGAAGGTTTTGAGCCTGATCCAAATGCCTCTACGGTGCCACCAAAACAAGGTGGTGGTCGTCAAAAACGTGGTGGTGGTCGTCCAAGCAACAATCGTCAGGGGTCTGCACGTGGAGGGAGCCGATCGAACAACAACCGACGCCGTTAATTTTATGGAATCCCAACCAAACAATCCCTTACATGGTGTAAAACTGGAACAAATCCTTATTGATCTTGAAGCTCATTATGGCTGGGAAGCAATGGGCGAGAAAATTAATATCCGTTGTTTTACAGATGGTCCCACACTAAAATCCAGCTTAAAATTTCTCAGACGTACCCCATGGGCGCGTACCAAAGTGGAGAATCTTTATTTGAAGTTTTTAAAGACGAAGTAGGGTGGGGTGTTTTAGGTTTTTAAACTTACTCTTTCTAGGATCTTAGGTTTATCTATCGAGTGCAAAAAAAAACAATTAATCTCTGTATTTTTTCACATCGTACAAACTGCCAAAACAATGAAAGCTAAAAAGATGACTCCGTTAAGTAAGGTTCTTACCAAATGCAGAGTTCCCCATTTTTTGATGTCGTTTGCTGTTTGTTCCGATGTTAGATCGACATTTGGGTCCATAAGCCGTCTATTTAGTGGCATCATATAATCGATGGTGTAGGGTCCATTTAAATGCATAAGCATTGAGGTTCCAAACCACCACCAATTCTCCGTTAATATAGAATATGCCAATGCTAAAAGGGTTACAATGATTGATAGTATTAAAACCCATATATGTGTTTTGTCAAAAAAGGGTTTAAAAACTTCAATGGCAGTTGTTTTTTTGCCATAAATAAAAATTGGATGCACAATGACTGTGGCTGTTAATGCAATTCCAAACTGCCCCCCCCCCATTAGCAATAGGATCGATACGATTAAAAGGTCATTCATAGATTAGGTTTTAATTTACTTAAATAGCATCCTTCAAAATAAGATGCATCAAATACAGGCGCCTATACAAGCGTCCTACTTACAGTAAAAAATAGTTACTCTTGGTTTTATTGGTTTTGAAGAATCAGATTTGAGGTCCAAGTCTGCCATAAACCTACAATAAAAAATACATTCAACCAAAATGCTTCTATTTTTGTTGCTTTTGGTTGTGAAATAAATGTTAAACTGTTTAAATTTGATAGTATTACTATTATATTCGCCAATTATAATTATGGATAAGCTTCAGTTACATATCACCATTAGTTCAGATCTTTACACAAAAGATCCAGAATCTTCTGTACTGGGACAAAAAATTGTTTCCAAAAGCATTGAAATGATCGATCGCTTAGGTTTTGAAGATTTTACATTCAAAAAGCTGGGTCTCGAAATAGGTTCCAATGAAAGTTCGGTTTATCGTTATTTTGATAGTAAACACGCTCTTTTGGTCTATTTGATTAATTGGTACTGGAGTTGGATCGAATACAGGTTGGTGTTTGCCACTCTAAATGTACCTTCCGTTCATGCACGGCTTACCGAAGCTATTTCAATACTGACCGCTGAAGTAACGGAAGACAATGCCTTTTCATATATCAACGAAGTTCTGCTAAACAAAATTATTATAACGGAGTCTTCTAAGGCCTATCATACAAAAGCGATTGACAGTGAGAATCAAAAAGGGTATTATAAAACTTACAAACGTGTGGTGCAACGTGTCAGTGATTTTGTAACCGAAATCAATCCGAGATATGAGTTTCCACACATGTTAATTTCAACAGTCATTGAAGGTGCTCACCACCAGCGTTATTTTTCAAAACATTTACCATCTTTAACTGATTTTGAAGAAGGCAAAAATAATATTGTTCGCTTTTACACCGATTTAGTTTTTAATACACTTTCAAACAAATGAAGCAGTTTTCTATCCTCATAGCACTTGGGTTTAGAGTACTAATGTTTGCATTGGTATTTGGATCTATCATTTTACAGCCTGTAGTGGAGTCGATGCGTGTTTCAGATCCACAAGCTTTTTCATGGCTCGATATAGAAGCTGAAAATGATTCTAGTGAAAAAGAAAAGCAAGAGACAGAAGATGAAAAAAACAAAAAAGTGGAGCTTCGATTTGTATATGAAGAATCAACTTCATCAGATGTTATTAAAAGAGCTTCTATTTTTGGAATGCATTTTTTAAAAATGGACATCACCATTGATACCCATGATCCCCCACCAGAAATAGCCTAGTCTTTTCACCATATAGAGGCTCTGCTAGAAGTGGATGCCTTCTTTAAATCATCTCAATTACATTAAAATTATTAAAATCAAACCAGAGTAATACTTCTACGTATTGCTCAAATATCATATACTATATCATAATGAACAGTTCGAACCCATTTAAAAATTTAAAATCAGACCTACCTTCTAGTATTGTTGTATTCTTTGTGGCGTTACCGCTATGTTTAGGAATAGCTTTGGCTAGTGGAGCTCCACTTTTTTCAGGACTTATAGCAGGAATCGTCGGCGGTGTTGTTGTAGGTGCTATCAGTAAATCATCTGTAGGCGTTAGTGGTCCCGCAGCAGGTTTGGCAGCTATTGTCTTAACCGCAATTGGAACTCTTGGGGGTTTCGAAAACTTTTTACTCGCCGTTGTATTAGGGGGTGCAATTCAGTTTCTGTTTGGTATCCTTAGAGCGGGAGTAATAGGTTACTATTTTCCTTCTTCAGTTATCAAGGGAATGCTAACAGGAATCGGAATTATTATCGTTTTAAAGCAAATCCCACATTTCTTTGGATATAACTCCGATCCAGAAGGGAATTTTGCATTTTTTAAAGTGGATGGCGAAAATACATTTTCGGAAATATTAAACGCCATAAACTTCATTAGTCCAGGAGCTACAGTTATAGCGCTTTTAGCGTTGGCCATATTGCTACTATGGAGTGAGGTGTTAAATGATAAAGGGAAATTCTTTAAATTGATTCAAGGGCCCTTGGTCGCTGTTGCTGCGGGGATTATTTATTTTATAAGTACCAAGGGGAGCTCTCAATGGGGAATTTCTCCAGATTTATTGGTGAGCGTTCCTGTTCCAGAAGATGCAGCCTCTTTCTTTGCGCAATTCAGTTTTCCAAACTTTGGAGCTATCAGCAACCCTGAAATATGGATTGTTGCGTTTACCCTTGCCTTAGTCGCAAGTTTAGAAACGCTATTATGTGTAGAAGCAACCGATAAAATAGATCCGTTAAAACGTGTGACGCCTACAAATAGAGAGTTGTTAGCTCAGGGTATTGGAAATATACTTTCAGGGATGATAGGTGGGTTACCAGTAACACAAGTGATTGTTCGTAGCTCAGCTAATATCCAGTCGGGTGGAAAAACAAAAATGTCAGCTATTATTCACGGATTTCTATTATTAATATCGGTAATTTTAATTCCAAATTTGTTAAATAAAATTCCACTTTCTGTGTTGGCAGCAGTCTTGTTTATTGTTGGCTACAAATTAGCGAAACCTGCATTGTTTATTGAAATGTATCGATTGGGATGGAAACAGTTTACCCCCTTCATTGTGACGATTTTAGGAATTATATTTACAGACCTTTTAGTTGGAATCGCATTGGGTCTAGCCGTTGGAATTGTTGTGGTTTTGATAAAGAGTTTTCAGAACTCACATTTCTTGCATATTGAAGACAAGAGTAATGGTGTGCAAAAAATTAAAATGACCCTGGCAGAAGAAGTTACTTTTTTTAATAAAGGAGCAATTCTTAAAGAGTTAGATAATTTAGCAAGAGAAAGTTATTTAGAACTAGATGTCACTAAAACGCGTTATCTTGACAACGATATCATTGAAATTTTGGAAGATTTTTCTGAAAAAGCACGTCAAAGACACATTGATATCAAATTAATATCTGTCAGAGGAGTTGTGGAAAATCCTGATAGTTTCATACAGTTTTTTCAATTACGTCCACAAATAGTTTAAATAAATAAATAAAAATATTAAAAGTTATGAAAGCACACACTAAAGAAAGCCAAGCGGCAATGACCCCAGAAACATCCTTACAAGCCTTAAAAGATGGTAACGAACGTTTTATATCTGCAACTCAAGTTGTGAGAGATTTAAACGCACAAGTAGAAGCGACGAGTACTGGGCAATATCCTTTTGCTACTGTTTTACATTGTATTGATTCCCGCGTATCTGCCGAGCATATTTTTGATCAGGGTATTGGTGATTTGTTCAGTATTCGTATTGCTGGAAATTTTGTTAATGAAGATATTTTAGGGAGTATGGAGTTTGCATGTAAACTTGCAGGCACCAAAGTATTGGTAGTTCTTGGACACACCGCTTGTGGAGCCGTTAAAGGCGCTTGTGACCATGCACGAATGGGAAATTTAACGGCACTGATTAATAAAATTGAGCCTGCAGTTGAAGCAGTTACTCTTCCTGAAGATGAAGCGTCGAGAACCTCGGGTAATATTAACTTTGTGAATACTGTTGCCGCTAAAAATGTCGAAATGACTTTAGGCGATATTCGTAACAAAAGCGCCATTCTTAATGAAATGGAAGCTAATGGCGAATTGATAATAGTAGGTGGTATGTATGATATTGCCAATGGAAAAGTGACGTTTTATGCTTAAAAAATCAAATCTTTTTATGGCAGCATTCACCTGTGTGTTAATGCTGCCTTATATTGCAGCCGCCCAGAGCAGTGATTTTGGAAATTGGTTGATTTATATTGGTAATAAAAAAGTGAATAGTAAATGGAATATTCACAACGAAGTTCAATACCGAAATTATGATGCTATTGGCGATTTAGAACAGTTGCTTCTTCGGACAGGAGTGGGCTACAATTTGTCTGAAAACAATCATAATTTATTGTTGGGTTACGGATATATAGCATCACAAAATTATATTATAGATACTCAAGAAAAAATTGATATTAATGAGCATCGTATTTTTCAGCAATTTACCTCTAAACAAAAAATAGGTGTAGTATCATTAACCCATCGCTATCGATTTGAGCAGCGTTTTGTGGAATCAGATTTTAAGATGCGTTTGCGGTATTTCTTGGCCTTTAAAGTGCCCTTACTAAAAACAGAAAAAATGCCTTCGAAACTGTACTTATCAGCGTATAATGAAGTGTTTTTAAATACTGAAAGTGCTGTTTTTGATCGCAACCGTGTGTATGGCGGATTTGGCTATCAAATTAATAAAAACATTCGTGTGGAAGCAGGATATTTGAGTCAGCTTTTTGAAACTTCTAGTCGTGATCAGTTTAATTTGATAACGTTTGTGAATTTTTAGAACGCTTATTTCAGCGTGTTCTTTTCCTTTCGTTTTCTCGTTCTTTCTAAGACAGCTGTTAACGCTTCTTCGCTAATAGGTTTTGAAATATAATCATCGAATCCCGCTGCTTTTATTTTTTCTATGTCTTCAGCGGATGAAAACGCCGTCTGTGCTATAATGGGTAATTTTGGACGCTCTTCCTTTATCAATTTCAGGGCTTCAAAACCGTTCATATTTGGCATTTTTAGATCCATTAATGCAATATCGATTTCCGGTTGAGTGTTGCAAATACTAACAGCTTCTTCGCCGTTTTTTTCATGAATAATAATACAATCTAAATTGATTTTATCTTTTAATAATATTTCGAGATATAGATAATTAATTTCCTCGTCTTCTGCGACTAAAATTTTGCAATGATGCTTGCTATTATCTTTTATAGTTTGCTCTGAAGTATCAGTTGCTAGTTTGTACTGTGTTGGGGTGTAGGGGATGGTCACAAAAAATGTTGCTCCTTCTCCCTTTTTAGATTTAAGTGTGATTTTTCCGCCTATTAATTTAGTGTTTTCTTTAGCAATCGATAGTCCTAGGCCTAGTCCGCCAAATTGTTTTTTTATTTCTTTTTCTTCTTGTGAAAAGCGTTCAAAAATAGAATTTTGCCTACTTTTTTTTATTCCAACTCCTGTATCTTTAACATAAAGTTCTAAATGTTCGTCTGTTTTTTTATACCCAAACTCTATTGACCCTTCAGTTGTAAACTTAAAAGCTGTTTTAGACTTTCAATAGTTGTTTCTTGTGCTTTAATTTTAAGGGCTAATTCTTCATATGTAGGCTTACTCATAATCGTTATTTGAATTAGATTTCTATTTTTCTAAATCTAAATATATGAATTGTTTAAGTAATATTGCAATTTACTTAACATTATCTACACACAATTAATTTATAATCAATTATTTGTAGGCTGTATGTTATAGTTTTATTTCAAAAAAACACACCTCTGCATGTTGATAATGTGAAGGTAAATTTGAAGTGTTTTTTAATTTTTTCATTCCCAAATATTCAAACCCACAATTTGTGTAATGGCTGATTAGTTTTTTGTTTTCTCCGCAAGTATCCATTCTAATAAACCGTTTATTTTGTTTTACTGCATAATTTTTAGCCCAATCCACAATGGTTTGTACATAGTTATTACCTCTAAATTCTGGGTTTGTTGCAATGCGGTGTATATAAATTGACAGGTAGTTTTCGCGAGCTTCCCATATTTGCTCATCCGTAAAAGTTACAGCCCAAACACACGCAATTGTATTGTCAATAATTAATTTAAATTGTCTGTCCTCAATGATTTCTGTGCTGATGAGCTTTTGGTCAAATAAAGGCCATTGGTTTTGAGGGAATTTTAGTTTTTGTAAATCCGTTGCCAATTTGTATAATCTGAATATTTCAGAAAGATCCTCTAAACTACTGTTGCTTATAACCATGGCGTGATTTATATAAATACTATGTTTAGGTGTTTAAACATTTTATCTATAAATCTAATAAAATTTATTTAATGTACAACTGAAGATTAATGATGGTTTTTGACGAAGTGTATTCTTAGGGTTGCTTAAATAAACCTAGCGAATGTATAAACAAGCTAGAATACACTCCTCCATTAAAGGTAAAATTTTCACACTAGTTATTTCTATTAAAATATTGATTGATTCCAGCGGAATCAAATTTAAAAGCGGTATTATTTTCAGATTTATCTAATTTATTGTGAACCGTCAATCCCCATAAAATTAGTTCCATGCAAAAAGCTTGATCTTCCTCACTTAGTTCATGAGTATGTGCTTCAACAATGGCGACTAAGGGTTTTATAGATTTAAGACTGCTAAAAAATTCCTCATCCGTGTCCGTATAGTTCAATTCAATAAAATTAGTATCGAACCATTGAATCAAATCTGTATATGGTGTTTTAACCCCCTCTTTTTCTAGTTTCGAAATGCGTGGAAATAGTTGACTAAATTGTATCAGTACTGCATTGTCTATAAGAGTTTTAGCAACTTCATCAGCACCTTCTTGTTCGCCTTCATAAACCAATTCAATCTTTCCAGTAATAGATGGTATGATCGACATAAAATCCACCAATCTAACCGTTGTTTTTTCAGCAGCTGTTTCAATCAATCTTAATTTTGCTGCTGCCATAAGATTTTCCATGGCACTGATCGTAAGACGTGCACTCACGCCACTTTTGGCATCTACATATTCACTTTTACGGGCCGTAAAGGCAACCTGCTCCAGTAAGTCTTTTGCTAGGTCAGGAACAACAATAGAAGCTTGATCTTCTTTAGAAATTCTTGCTTCCTGTGCTGTAATTTCCCGGGCTAGTGCAATTGATTTTGGATAGTGCGTAAAAATCTGTGAACCAATTCTATCTTTTAAGGGTGTCACAATACTACCTCGATTGGTGTAATCTTCGGGATTAGCAGTAAACACAAATTGGATATCAAGAGGCATTCGCAGCTGAAACCCGCGTATTTGAATGTCACCTTCTTGTAGGATATTAAATAAAGACACTTGAATACGTGCTTGTAAATCAGGCAGTTCGTTTAAAACAAATATAGATCGATTGGCTCGTGGTATCATCCCGTAATGTAAAACGCGCTCGTCTGAATACGGTAGTTTTAAAGTCGCCGCTTTGATCGGGTCAATATCGCCAATCAAATCAGAAACATTCACATCGGGAGTTGCCAATTTTTCAAAGAACCGATCAGAGCGGTGTACCCATGAAATGGGGGTTTTATCGCCCATTTCGGCAATCAAATCGCGTGCATATTTTGAGATCGGTTGAAACGGACTGTCATTAATTTCAGAACCTTTAACAATCGGCATGTACTCGTCCAGGAGGTCTACCATACTTCTTGCTATTTTGGTTTTTGCTTGACCTCGCAATCCCAATAGATTAATATGATGCCCAGCAATAATTGCTTTTTTAAGTTGAGGAACAACCGTATCTTCATACCCATAAAGCCCTTCAAAAACAGGCTGATTTGCTTTGATGCGCGCAATTAAATTTGCCTGAATCTCTTGGTTGATTGTTTGATTTTTATAGTCCGAATTTTTTAATTCTTTAAAGGTGATGTCTTTACTCATATTCTTTTAATTCTATTTTTTTCGTAATCTTCAAATATCATTTCTCCCAAACCAGATAGCCCCGTTAAAAAGGCTTTCCCTTGATTTTGAGCCGTGAATAACTCCACAAACTGACGCAGGTAAGGATCCTGGGCAATCATAAATGTGGTAATTGGAATTTTTAATTTCCGTGCTTGTGCGGCCTTGTTTAGGCATTTTGAGACGATCATATCGTCCAAGCCATTACTGTTTTTATAAAACTCTCCAGAAGGCAGCTGAATACAGCTTGGCTTGCCGTCCGTAATCATAAAAATTTGTTTGTTTGTATTCCGTTTTCGACGTAAAATATCCATAGCCAATTCCAGTCCAGCAACTGTATTGGTGTGGTATGGACCTACTTTTAGATAGGGAAGGTCTTTCACTTTTATGGGCCAGGCTTCATTTCCAAACACAATAATATCAATGGAATCTTTTGGATACTTCCGATGGATCAGTTCTACCAATGCCATCGCTACTTTTTTAGCAGGCGTAATACGGTCCTCACCATACAGAATCATCGAGTGACTAATGTCTATCATCAACACAGTACTCATTTGAGCTTTGTGTTTTGTTTCCTCAACAATTAGATCATTTTCTGTTAATCGAATGTCTGAGATTCCATTGTTAATTTGTGCATTTTTCAAACTCTCCGTCATGTTGACTCTGGATAAATCATCCCCAAATTGAAACGCTCTATTTTCACCATCACGTTCATCGCCAATACCAATTTTTTTTGTACTATGGTTGCCAAGACCACTCTTTTTTAATTTCCCAAAAATCTGGTTGAGGGCATAATCTCGCAACGCCGATTCAAGTTTGGCAGTCAGCTTGTTTTTTCCTTTCCCAGTTCCGTTTCCAGATTTTACAGCATCAGGATCAATATCTTCTTTGATGTACCCTCGCTTTTTAAGATCCTCTTCAAAGTCTTCTAAGGAATAGTTTTCATTAAAGATATTATACTCTTTGTCAAGCGTATTTAGCCATTCAAAAGCCTCCTCAATATCGCCCGAGGTATGTGTCAAAAGTTCTTTGAACACCCCAAACACCCGATCAAAATCGGATACGTCTTTGGCAATGTGTTTACTGAACGTAAACCCTTTTCCGTAATTGAAGTCTATGCCTGTCATCATTACAAATATCGGAATATAGAACGCTTAAATGCGTTAAGAAGGTATTAATCTTTTGGTTGTTCTGACAATAAACATTTAGGTTTTGTTAGGGTTTAAAGTGTGGTAAGACTTTTTGGTATTGATGCATGGACACAAGTTCGCGAGCAATTTTCTGAAGCTTGTACTAAGCTTGTCGAAGGGTAGGCGAGAACAAGCAATTACTTATAGCCATTGTTTAGTGGCTGTCTTTAATTGGTTATAAATTTTCTTTATGATTATTGTATATCATTTGACAAACTTTATCAATTAACTTAAATTTTTTTTCATCAAAATTATCTAGTTTAGTAATACTTCTCAAAGCTTGAACAGTATAATAAATCGTTTCATTATCAGTTCGTTTAATTCGCTCTATAAAATTAATTTTATTGCTTCCTTTTGAAGATTTTGAAACAATTACTTCTTCAGTGTCTTTATCGATAGCAAATAATAAGGCCATATTAAAAGTTTTATTGGTTTATTTAAAGTTTATTCTTATCTGTGATAATGACAACGACCAGTAGGATGTTTTATTCTATTTTTACATCTCGCCCCTTTTTGTGTTGTTCCAGTACATTGTTTTGCACTAGTTGAATATGATTTAGAACTAGTTTTAGTTTTTTTCTTTGTTTCTCCCTGACAACAATCTATACCAACTTTTTTTCTATGTGCTTTGCAATAACAACTATTCGATTTACTACGATTACATTTTCGACAAAGTAACTGAATATTTGAAACACTACTATCACCTCCGCAAGAATAAGGCATTATATGGTCATATTCTAAATTTTCAGAACTGCCGCAACATTGGCATACTCCACTATCCCTTGCAAAAACTACCTTTTTCGTTGTTTCTGAGATATAACGGCTCTGTGCGAAACTCCCAATACAAATAAATAAAAATGATAAAATTAATAGTGTTTTTTTCATAGTCAAATAAGTTTTAGTTTGATATTTAAATAGATTTTTAATTTCATGTTTGTCACTAACTAATATATATCGGTACTAGTACCGATATATCCATTATATTAAATTAAGACATCTAAATAACGCATTAATCAGGCAACTATCGGAACCTTTCCTCTATGGTATTCAACACGATACGATCTAAAACTTCGGTTAAGCTGCTTATGAAGATTCAGACTTGGGCTCAAAATCAAAAATAAATATATAAAAAAATCACGCACCTCCAAAGTCATACGTGATTTTAATAAGTGAAGTAACTTTTAACCGTTCAGTAAAGGTGTTGTAAACGCTCCCAAATCATCCACCCCATGGGCAGTCACATAATTTATAAACGCACTACCAATAATCGCCCCTTTGGCATATTGCGTGGCTTGGCTAAAGGTTTCATGATCTGAAATTCCAAACCCAATAACCTGTGGGTTGGTGAGCTTAAGGTCTGCAATACGCTTAAAATAATCCGTTTGAGTGTTCCCAAATCCACTTTGGCTTCCTGTGGTACTGGCACTGCTCACCATATAAATAAAGCCATCCGAAATACGATCCATATAACGAATGCGTGATTCACTGGTTTGGGGTGTAATTAAAAAGACATTGAGCAATCCATACTGTTCAAAAATGGCTTTGTATTCTTCGTGATAGACTTCCACAGGCAAGTCAGGAATGATCAATCCATCAATGCCTACATCTTGGCATTTTTTACAAAAAGCTTCCACTCCATATTGCAGCATTGGATTAAAATAGCCCATCAAAATCAAAGGAATAGATACTGTTTTTCGAATGTCTTTCAGTTGATCAAACAATACAGTTGAAGTCATGCCATTGTGTAAGGCCTGTGTAGAACTCGCTTGAATGGTAGGGCCATCGGCCAACGGATCGCTAAATGGCAACCCAATTTCAATCATATCAACGCCATTTTTTTCTAAGTTTTCAATCGTCGTCACTGTGTCGTTTAAGTTGGGATATCCCGCCGTAAAATAGATGGATAATAACTTCTTATCTTCTTGTAATTTTGCTTGTATTCGATTCACAATCTTAGAGTTTAAAATAATCAATATAGGTATTCAAATCTTTGTCGCCACGCCCCGACAAACTAATCACCACCACATCTTCAGGTTTGAATTTTTTATTTTCAAAAATAGCTAACGCATGAGAGGTTTCAATCGCCGGAATGATGCCTTCTAACTGTGACAATTCCAGTCCAGCTGTCATGGCTTCATCATCCGTCACCGAAATGAATTCCGCACGTTTGGTTTCATACAAATGCGCATGCATAGGACCAACGCCAGGATAATCTAAGCCTGCTGAAATGGAGTAAGGCTCTGTAATTTGTCCGTCCGTAGTTTGCATCAATAAGGTTTTACTCCCGTGAATCACCCCTTCTTTTCCAAGTACGGAAGTCGCGGCACTCTCGCCTGTATAGATCCCTTTCCCTGCTGCTTCCACTGCAATCAGTTTCACGTCGGGTTCATTCAAATAGTGGTAATAGGCGCCAGCGGCATTACTACCTCCACCCACACAAGCTACCACGTAGTCAGGGTTCTCGCGGCCTTCAACTTCTTTTAATTGCCATTTTGTTTCTTCGGAAACAACCGATTGAAAACGGGCCACCATATCAGGATAGGGATGAGGACCGACAGCACTTCCAATAATATAATGCGTATCCACAGGGTTGTTAATCCAATCGCGAATGGCTTCATTGGTTGCGTCTTTTAAAGTGCGACTTCCAGACAATGCTGGGCGTACTTCCGCACCAAGCATCTTCATGCGTGCCACATTAGGTGCTTGACGTGCGATGTCAATTTCGCCCATATACACAATGCATTCCAAACCTGCCAAGGCACAAACGGTAGCTGTGGCTACCCCATGTTGACCTGCACCTGTTTCAGCAATGATGCGCTTTTTTTTCAGTTTTTTAGCCATCAAAATTTGACCTATGGTATTGTTGATTTTATGGGCTCCTGTATGGCATAAGTCTTCACGCTTCAGGTATATTTTGGTATTGTACTTTGCAGACAATCGTGTAGCGAAATACAAGGGTGTAGGTCGTCCTACATAATCTTTCAAGAGTTGGTCGAACTCTTTTTTGAAATCAGGTTCTGCCATTACCTTCAAATAATTTTGACGTAATTCTTCAACATTAGGATACAACATTTCTGGAATAAATGCACCTCCAAATTGGCCGTAGTAGCCTTTTTCATTCACGTGATAACTCATAATAAATGTTTAAATTTTTCTAATAATTCTTTATTTTTTTTTGCGGGTGCAATTTCAAACTTGCTATTCACATCCACTGCATGGCAGTAGGTTGCTGCCACACTTGTTTTAAATTCTTGTAATTGGTCTAAATGTTTTAATCCAATCCCGCCACTTAAAAAATAAGGTTTTTTGGAGGGATAAAGTTCTAAAACAGACCAGTCAAAACAGTACCCATTTCCTCCAGCTAAAGGACCTTTGGTGTCAAACAGATAATAATCACAAACCGTTTCATAGGGCGTTAATACATCAAAATTAAACTCATTTTTAATGGAGAATACTTTGATGATTTCTACATTAAGTGCCCGCAAAGATTTGCAAAATTCAGGCGTTTCTTCGCCATGCAATTGAATCGCTTGTAAATTGTGGGTATTTATTTTTTCGACAATACGGTCATAAGAAGCATTCACAAAAACGCCAACTTTTTTTATGGTCAACGGAAGGGTAGGTGTTGATGCAGACACATGACGCGACGAACCTTCAAAAAAGATAAAGCCCATATAGTCAGGATGGATCGAAGCGATCAACTGAATATTGTCCTCATAGCGCATGCCACATACTTTTAGTTTCATCCGTTCAATTGTTTTATAAATGCTGCAGCACTTGCACCTGGATCATCTGTTTTCATAAAATTCTCACCAATCAAAAACCCTTTGTAACCAAAAGGTTGTAAACTTTGAATATCTTCCACAGTACGAATCCCACTTTCTGAAATTTTTACAAAATCATCTGGAATAAGCGTACTGAGTGTTTGACTTGTTTCTAGACTCACTTCAAACGTTTTAAGGTTTCGGTTATTGACTCCAATCATATTGAGCGACGGCATCAGAGATTTGTGCAGCTCCTTTTCATTATGGATCTCTAATAGGACTTCCATCCCTAAACTTTGAGCAAGGGTTGAGAAATTTTGAATTTCTTCACGGGTCAAAATGGCAGCAATAAGCAAAATGACGTCGGCGCCATACGCTTTTGCTTCCACAATTTGATAGGCATCAATAATGAATTCTTTTCGAAGTAAGGGCATGTCACAACTGGCTCTGGCTGTTAATAGGTCTTCTAAACACCCGCCAAAATATTTCATATCGGTTAAGACTGACATTCCACATGCCCCTGCGTTTTGATAACCCAGCGCGACGTCCTGCACATTCAAATTCTGATTGATACAGTCTTTTGACGGTGAACGGCGTTTGTGTTCTGTAATCAGTCCAGAAGTGCTTTCTGTTAATCGCGTACTCAAGGATGGGCAGCGGCGTTCAAATAGCACGGATGTTTCCAGTTGATGTAATGGAATCAATTGTTTTCGAAGGGCGACTTCGAGGCGTTTGTCTGCTACAATACGATCTAATATGCTGCTCATTATAGGGCGATTAATTTGGTGAGACATTCATTTGCTTTTCCAGAATGGAGGGCTTCTTTGGCCAATTCGTAGCCATCTTTATGAGTGATTTTTTTAGCCGTAGCAATTGCAAGACCGGCATTGGTGCACACCACATTGTTTTGTGCTTCAGTCCCATTTCCACTAATAATGGTTTTAAATATTTTTGAAGCGTCTGCTACGGTATTTCCACCAAAAATGGCTTCTTGAGTATTGTTTTGTAACCCTAAATCTTCCGCAGAAAACAGGACTTCTGAATCATTAGAGACAATTTTCACGGAATTTGTTAAGGATATTTCGTCATACCCTCCAAGGTCATGAACTATGCTGTAATTTTTGTCTGTTTCTTGATAGAGGTAATTATATAACCGGAGTAATTCCAGACTAAAGACCCCCACCATTTGATTTTTTGGAAACGATGGATTCACCATGGGACCTAACATATTAAAAAAAGTTTTCACTCCCAATTCGCGTCGGATGGGTGCTACATTTTTCATAGCTGGGTGGAACAGGGGTGCGTGTAATACACAAATTCCTGTAGTGGCAATGGCGCGTTCTAAAAAGTCTGTGTCGTTTGAAAACTTTACGCCTAAGGATTCTAAAACATTGGAAGATCCACAAGCAGAAGAGACTCCATAATTTCCGTGTTTTGCAACGGGAACACCTGCGCTTGCGGTTACAAATGAGGAGAGTGTAGAAATGTTGAATGTGTCTTTACCATCCCCGCCAGTTCCGCATAAATCGATGGGGTTGTAAGCTGATAAGTCCACAGGAATACACAATTCTAAAAGTGCATCTCTGAAACCTTTTAATTCTTCTAGAGTGACTGTTCGCATCATGAAAACAGTGAGGAATGCTGCAATTTGACTTTGGTTGTAAGCATCTTTAGAGATGTTAATCAAAATTTGCTTTGCCTCTTCAGCAGAAATCGTCTCGTGGTTTATAAGTCTGTTTAAAACGTGTTTCATTGGTGTTTGTTATGAATTAATCCAGTTTTCTAAGAGTTGTTTTCCGTTGGGTGTGAGTACTGATTCTGGGTGAAACTGAACGCCTTTTACATCAAATATTCTATGTCTCAAGGACATGATTTGTCCATTTTCATCTACTGATGTAGCTTCTAAAACTTCTGGTAAATTAGAATCAACCACCCAAGAATGATACCGACCGACTTCAATTGTTTTGCCCATGTTGTTAAATAAAACTTCGTCCTCTACACAAACAGTAATGTCCGTATGGACGCCGTGATATACTTCTTCTAAATTTATTATTTTTCCGCCAAAAACTTCACCAATTGCTTGTTGTCCCAAACAAACCCCAAGAATGCTTTTAGTGGGCGCATATCGCTTAATCACCGCTTTTAATTGACCTGCTTCTTCTGGAATTCCAGGACCAGGAGAAAGCACTATTTTATCGAAGTGTTGGATGGCTTCAAGGTCAAATTTATCATTCCGAAGGACAGTAACTTCACAGTCTAGGTCTTCGAGGTAATGGACTAAATTAAATGTAAAACTATCGTAGTTGTCAATGACTAATATCTTCTTCATGTTCTAAATGGTTTCGGCGAGTTTAATAGCTTTGGTTAAGGCGCCTAATTTGTTATATACTTCTTGAAGTTCGTTTTCAGGACTTGATTTGGAAACAATTCCAGCACCGGCTTGCCAATGGAGTCGGTAATTTTTACTTAAAAAAGTTCGAATCATGATGGCATGGTTGTAATTCCCTTCAAAATCCATAAATCCTATGGCACCTCCATAGAACGCACGGCTTGTTTTTTCATAGGCTTCAATAAGTTCCATTGCTTTGTATTTGGGGGCGCCACTTAAGGTACCCGCTGGAAAGGTATCGGCTACAATTTGCATTGTTGGCGTATTTTTTCGCGCTTTGCCCATCACTTTACTCACCAAATGAATAACATGTGAAAAGAATTGGACTTCTCTGTATTTTTTGACTTCTACTTCTGTGCAATGACGACTTAAATCGTTTCTTGCCAAATCGACTAACATCACATGTTCGCTGTTTTCTTTTTTATCGGCAACGAGTTTTTTTGCTAATTCGGCATCTTTTAAGTCATCGCCAGTCCGTGCAAAAGTTCCTGCAATGGGATGGATTTCTGCATTTTTATCTTGGACGACAAGTTGGGCTTCTGGTGAACTTCCAAAGATTTTAAATTTCCCGTAATCAAAATAAAAGAGATAAGGGGAGGGGTTAATACTTCGTAAAGCTCTGTACACATTAAAGTCATCGCCTTTAAAATCTTGTTGAAACTTTTTAGACAATACCAGTTGGAATACATCTCCGCGAGCACAGTGTTTTTTAGCCAATTCAACATTAGACTTAAATTCTTCATCGCTCAAATTGGAGCTAATATCTCCTTTTGATTCAAAATCATAAGACGAAAAACTTTGTACTTTAATTAAGTGGTCAATGGCGTCGATATTGCTTTCAGATTCATAGCAATGTGCAAAAATATAGGCTTCATTTTTGAAGTGATTGATGGCGATGATATTTTGATATACCGCATAATACATTTCTGGAATTTCAATGGATTCGTTCTTTTTTGAGATGGTGATATCTTCAAAATATTTCACAGCATCGTAAGCCGTAAACCCAAACATTCCATTATTTATAAACTTAAAAGAGGTGTCTTTTTGGGTTTTAAACTGTTTTGTAAATGCATCGATTTCCATGGTCACCTTATTTGTAGGGACTGTTTTTTTTTCAATGCTTTGATCGGGATAGGTTTTGGTCAGAATAGAGTCTTCTACTTTGATGGATGCAATGGGATTGCAACAGATGTATGAGAAGCTGTTGTCATTGCCATGGTAGTCACTACTTTCTAGAAGAATGCTATTCGGGAACTTATCTCGAATTTTAAGATATACACTCACAGGCGATATAGTGTCTGCGAGTATCTTTTTGTAATGTGTTTTTAGTTCAAATTTTTTCATAAAAAAAGACTTGTCGTGATGACAAGCCTAGTTATTTTGATTTAAACATACAAGGGTGTATCACGAATTTTGTTTTCGGGAGTACCACCACCAAGTATTATTTAAAGTAAGGTTCATAATTTTGTTTCAATAATCAAATGTAATAACGTTTTTTTTGATTGCAAAATTAATTTAATAGTTTTTTAAAATTTTAAGGAAACCTTTAAATCGAACTCATTATAGATCGCTTTGTCTTTTAAACCATCAAAAAAGCTTGCAGATCCGTATTTGATTCCAAATTTTGTACGGTCTATTTGAAAAGTTGTTGTTGCTGTATTTTCTGAAACTGCTAATTCAAAAGAAACTTTGTTTGTAATTCCTTTTATTGTGAGATCTCCAACAACAGAATAATTTGTTTCGTTCTTGGTAACTGATTTAAAAGCAAGAGTCGCTTTTTTATGTTTTTCAACGCCAAAAAAGTCATCGGCTTTTAGGTGTCCGTCTAATTTCTTTTTGTAATCTCCTTGGATGTCAGTTGTGTTTATAGATGTCATATCCATTACAAAGTTCCCTCCAGTAAGTTGACCTTTATTAAATTCAAGACTGCCTTGTTGGAGTGTAATAGTTCCTTCGTGTTGTCCTGTTACTTTGTATCCAACCCAGTTGATAATACTTTGGTCAGTATCCACTTGTTTTTTTTCTACACTTGTAAATGCTGTAAGCACTAGAGCAAATAAAAGCACTGTTGATTTTAATATTGTATTTTTCATATCTTGAATTAAATTAAATTGAAATGCAAATTACACATTTTTTCAATTGCATAATACTTTTATGGCTGGTAATTTTATGTTAAAACTTCCGAGCACTTATAGCTGTTTTTGCTAACTTTGTAAAATGAAATATTTATTTGTCTTTGTGATTCTTTTGAATTTGTCTTGTAAGTCAGATAAAAAAGCTCCTGTAATTTTAGAAGTTCATGATTTTAAAGGGGTTGCACCCTATCTAGAACTCAAAGGGTCAAAAACGTATGTTGTGAATTTTTGGGCTACTTGGTGCGCACCTTGTGTAAAAGAGTTGCCACATTTTGAAATGCTTCAAGCCAAGTATAAAGATTCTGTTGAGGTCATATTGGTGAGTTTGGATTTTCCACATCAGTATGAAACAAAACTGAAGCCGTTTATTCAAAAGCATGACTTAAAATCGAAGGTTGTTGTCTTGGACGATCCAGACATGAACTCTTGGATTCCGAAAGTTAATGCTCAGTGGGACGGTGCGATTCCAGTCACACTTATCTATAATACCTCAAAGCGTTTGTTTTATAGTCGTACCTTTACATATCAAGAATTAGAGACAGAACTTAAAACATTTTTTTAATAACGCATAAACCCAAATTGTTATGAAAACTATTTTCACTTTACTCGTGTTGCTTACAACACTTACTTTTGCTCAAAATACTGAAATTCAAGGATATGATATTGGCGATATTGCCACCGATTTTAAACTTAAAAACATTGATGGAAACTCTGTGTCCTTATCAAATTTTAATGACGCTAAAGGATTCATTATTGTTTTTACGTGTAACACTTGCCCGTACGCTGTAGCCTACGAAGATCGTATTGAAGCGCTAAATAAAAAATATGCTCCAAAAGGATATCCTGTGATTGCAATTATGCCTAACAATGTCAAAACAAAACCTGGGGATTCTATGAAAGCAATGAAAATCCGTGCGGAAGAAAAAGGGTTTACGTTTCCGTATTTGATGGATGTCGATCAGTCTATTTACCCTCAATATGGTGCTACAAAAACGCCACACATTTATATTTTAGAATCTTCGGATCGCGGCCCTGTTGTACAATATATAGGTGCGATTGATGACAATTATAAGGATGCTTCTTTGGTGAAAACCAAATATGTTGAGAATGCTGTTGATGCCCTATTAAATGGCGATTCTTTTGAAGTACATAAAACCAAAGCTATTGGGTGTTCCATAAAGCTTTAAGATTGAAATCAAAGAAATAAAAAATAGTATAAATTAATTTATTAAAATAAATAGTATGTCAGATTTGTCACAAAATGAATGGGCTTCACAATTAGAGTCGGATTCAAAATCAATAATTTTAGATGTTCGTACAGATGCAGAAGTAGAAGAGGGGATGATCCCAGAAGCTATTCACTTGGATATTCACCAAGGACAAGCTTTTATTTCAGCACTCGAAAAACTAGATAAAACCAACCATTACTACGTCTATTGTCGATCGGGTGCAAGAAGTGGGCAGGCGTGTTCAATTATGCAGCAATTGGGCTTTACGGCATCCTACAATCTTTTGGGAGGCTTTAATGACTGGAATGGTGCAACAATAATTCCAGAATAGATGCGGTTTTTGAAATTTGGATGTGCGTTGCTAGGTTTGCTCACATTATTTAATTGTAAGAAAAATCAGTCTGAGGCAATTGAACTTATTACGCCTGCAGAAATGAAAGAAATTTCAGAAATTGAAGGGATTCAATTGGTCGATGTGCGTACGCCAGCAGAGTACAAAGAGGGGCATCTTCCAAATGCATTAAACATCGATTTTTTTGATCCAAATTTTGAAGTAAATATTCAGAAATTAGACAAAACAAAACCTGTTATTGTGTACTGTCAGCGAGGAAGCCGTAGTGCTAAATGTGCCTCACAATTAATCGCCAATGGATTTGTGAAAATTTATGATTTAGACCGTGGTTTTTCCAAATGGAAATCAAGCGGTTTTGAGGTTGAAAATTAAAAATTTAACTCCATAAGGGGGTCGGGTAGGCGCCAGCTTCTGTAAGTTCAGCTAAGGTTCTTACGGCTTCTTTTTTGTCGTCGTAATAGGTGACTCCAAACCATGTGCTTTGTGCTTCAATAACTTCGACAGTAATGTGTCCATTTTCCATCATTTCTTGAGTGACAAATGGCAAATAGATTTCATTTTTTTCGAGGTTATCAGGGTTTTCTAGAAACTTTGTAAAATAGGTTTCTATGTATCTAAAAATCGATTCATTACAAATCCAAAAATTCATAGAAACTGCTGTATCCGCTTCAAGAACAACTCCTGAATCTTCATCGATGATTTGAGAGTCTTTTTCTGAAATCTTAGTCCGTTCTATGATGGACGTCAATTGGTGGTTGTTTACTTCACAAACGCCTCTTGAAACAGATCCAAATTTTGAAAGTGTATTTTTAAGGTTGTAAGCTACCAAGGCAAACTTATCAGGCGTGTCGTTATTTTTGATAAATTTAGCAGCACCGTCAAACGCATTTTGCCCATAATAGTCATCGGCATTTATAATGACAAAACTTCCTTTTATAACATTTCGAGCAGTCCAAACAGCATGGGCTGTTCCCCAAGGTTTTTCACGGTTGGTGTCAATAGAAACAGCCTCAGGAATGTCCTTAATTTCTTGAACTAAAACATCTAATTTCACCTCACTGGGAAGGCGTTCTGAAAGGTGCGATTCTAAGAATGATTTGTTCGCAGCTTTGGTAATGACTACAATGTGATTGAAGTTGTTTTTGAGGGCGTCAAAAATACTGAACTCCATGAGAAATTCTTCTGCTGGGCCTAAGTCGTCAAATTGTTTTAGTTTTCCGTATCGGCTACCGCTTCCAGCGGCCATCAGTAGTAAGGTCATTATATATGTGTTTTGTTCCCTGCAAAAATATAATTTTTAAACCATAACTGAAATTTAATTTTGCAATTCAATTCTAATACAGGACAGATGCCAATTATTAATTGTAATTTTGAACAACATAAACCAATATTTTAACTTTTTATTATATGAAGACAAAGGTATTAACTACGCTTTTTTGTTCGTTTTTGTTAGGTTTTTTTTCTGTGACAGCTCAGATTCCAGCCTATTATTCGAGTGTTGATTTTACGCAAGAAGGAAATGCACTTAAAGAAGATCTTTCCGATTTAATTATTAATACTCATACAACCTTAATTCCATATACTTCAAGTAGCACAGATACTTGGGATATCATTCATTCAAGTGATGCGGATGTTACTATTTCTAATAATGTCATTTTATTTTATGGCTATGATGATGATGACAATCAGTCTATTAACGACAGAACGCGCTCTATATCGTATCAAAGCAGTGGTTTTTGTATTGGGTATTGGAATCGTGAGCATGTGTTTTCCAAAAGTTTAGCAAACCCTAGTTTAGAAACGGATTACCCTGGCCCAGGTACAGATGTTCATAATTTGAGAGCCGCCGATTGTCAGATGAATTCTACAAGAAATAATAATTATTTCAGAGATGGAAGTGGGAATTCTTTTTTGGATGGTGATTTTTATCCTGGTGATGAATTTAAAGGGGATGTTGCTCGAATTATCATGTATATGTATTTGCGCTACCCAACGCAATGTGAACCTGTAAATATAGGAGTTGGAAGCCGGTCATATTCGAATGATGCGGACATGCCTAATATATTTTTAGATTGGAATGAACAAGATCCTGTTTCTGAATTTGAACTGAATAGAAACGAAGTTATTTATTCTTTTCAAGGCAATCGAAACCCGTTTATTGACAATCCCTATTTAGCAACTCTTATTTGGAATGGTCCAACCACAGTAGATTCTTGGGGCGTACTTTCTACTCCAGAATTAGATTTTCAAACTGTATTTATTCACCCAACTATTGCTCAAGACTCCGTCTTTGTTGAAGGGTTAGGGGGTTCTAAAGCTGCTTTAAAAATATATAACCAGTTAGGTCAAGCTTTAGAATTTGAATTAGACGGAAATAAAATTGACGTTTCTAGTTTTTCTAAGGGAATCTATTTTATTAGTATTCTAGACCAACACAAATCAAAACTATTTAAGTTTTTGGTGCACTAATAATGAATATCATGAAGCGACTTTTTCTTCTATTTTCTTTTGTGGTTGTGACGCAATTTGCCAACGCTCAAAAAGTTATTTCGGTAAATTACCAAAACCAAGCGGACATAAAAGTTTTTGTTGTGGACTATGCCAATCAAGCAGATTTGAAAGTTTTTAAGGTTGATTATCGTAATCAAGCTAAGGGCAACAAAGGGCTTTGGTTTTTTACTGAGTATTTAAATCAGGCGAATAAAACTGTGTTTTTTGTAGACTATCAAAATCAAGCTGATTTAAAAATATTTTTTGTGAGTTATTTAAACCAAGCGGGGTGGGTAAATCATTCTAAAAAACAGTTGTTATATTGATTTTTTAAGGGATTATTCGATTTTTATTTTGATAGTTTTGTTTCTATTTAATGAGTTTCAAATACTCTTGTGGGTCTATATAAAACTCCCAAAATCAATAGTATCAAATCCAACACGCAAAAGAGACTGAAGGTATTTGATCTTCTTTTTGGTTGGAATAAATGTCTTTATGCCTAGTATCAATTCTTCAAAAGGATCTATTCTAGATTTTGCGCCTAGCACAATAATAGAATTATATAAAAACAAATAAGAAAATGTTGGTAAAATTATTTGTTTATAAGAGTTTAAGTCATACTCATAGCCCGCTTGCAAAGTGAGTAACAACTCATTCTGTTTTTCGCTGTAGATTTGAACTAAGTGTCAGGAGTTTTCATTTGAATTGAGTCCAAAAAATAAATTTTCATTATTATGAAGCGAAAATCCGGTAGCCAAATCAAAATAATTAATTTCACCATCCACGGGTCAAGTCAGGTTAACTTAAAGTCATGCCTGATCATTTCAGATTTTTACTATTTGGTTTTGTCTCATTGACTAGCCCGTACAGTCTTCTAACGGTACTATAGCTAATTTCTAATTCAAGTGTTTCTAAAATAACATTTGATA
>Ga0209374_1000536_pt1 | contig 42122 bp, 33 predicted proteins | sample SaaInlLV_DNA_10m_FD_184683 | JGI IMG/M metagenome (GOLD analysis project Ga0209374, IMG submission 184683) | Marine microbial communities from expanding oxygen minimum zones in the Saanich Inlet - SI075_LV_DNA_10m (SPAdes) (version 2) | ecosystem: Environmental > Aquatic > Marine > Unclassified ... | reverse complement strand
CCCTTTGGCTTTGATTGCGCGCGATTGCGTCCCCAAGTGAACGTGAAAAACACCTCCATATCAGGCGCGGCCTCAGCCTCAGCCTCAGCCTCAGTCTCGGCCGCACTCTCGGTAGCAGTCTCTGTCCCAGTCTCGGTCGCAGTCTCAACCACACTCTCAGCCACAACCTCAGTCACCGCCACAACCTCAGTCACCGCCACAGCCGCAGTCTCAGTCACTGCAGGATCAGTATCTGCATTTTCAATCGTCCGGTTGTCGGTCTTCGCGAGTGCAACTTCGGAGGCCGTGCTCGCCTCAGCGTTTTCAATCGCAACCACAGCTGCAACCGCCGGAGACGTTTCAGGTGCTGTTTCAGGCGTTGTTTCAGCCTCGTTGTCCGTCTGCGTCGCAGTCTCGATAGAACCCTGAGTTTCCTTTTCCTTGGCAGATTCCCCTTCTAAACGCGCGCCATCCTCTGCCAAAGTGCCCCTGTCAGTGGCTCCAGAGTTTGTTGTTTCTGTTGCGCCTTCCACAGGCGCTTGCCCCGGCGCCTCTGATCCATTTGGCGTTGTTTCAGCATCTGCAGCAACAGACGCTGTAAGGTCGACAGCTGCGGGATCAACTGGCTTGGCTTTCACCTTGACCCGCTCGCCCCTTACAAACCGATAGCCAAGCCCCTGCATCAAATCCGCAAATTGCTCCAGCGTCATTCCAGTGATCGACAACATATCGGCTTTGGCCTCAAACCCCCCGCGACTGTCCTCAGAGCGCAACTGGTCTGCCAACCTCTCCAGCATATCGACCCGTATCGCCCGCGCACCAGAGTTGCGATATCCGGCCATTGTGTCGCTGCCCTCGCTGGCAGAGGCATCGACAGGAACCGTCACCAAACCGGGGGGGGGCGCTTCGGGAAATTCGTCAAGTCCCTGCGCCAAAGACCAAAGCACCAGCCGCAGTCGGGTCGGTGCGGGTTTTAACAAAAGCGGTAAAAACACTGTGAATTGGCCAAAGCGAACCCCGTGCTTACGCAGCAAACTACGGGCATCCTGATCCAGAGCTTTAACATCCTCTGCCACATTGCTGCGCGCAACAACGCCAAACGCCTCTTTCATCTGAAAGGCAAATCCGCGCGCCAGACCGGTGAGGCTGTCGTCGTTTTGTAAGTTGAGCAGCGGCTCAAAAAGCGTTGCAATCTTGCGGTCGATAAAATGCTGTAGACGGCGTTCGACTTTTTGCGCCACATCAATGCCGGCTTCTTCATCGACGAAAGCATGGGCCTTAGGCTTGAGAGGATCATCCCCGACCACCAACTTACCCACTGCCTGTGTGCCCCACATAAGGCCACCCTGTTCGGTGAAATCGATCTCTGTATCGGGAGAATTGTAGAATCTGTCCGCCCGCAGATGAAAATGCGGTGCCAAGGCTTGCAATCCCACAGCTTTCAGCGTTTTTGCTTCCTGACCACTCGCTTCTTGATCCTGACGAAAACGGAACCCTTCCAAGCGACCAACGAATTCTCCTTCGACAGTCACCTCACCTTTATCATTTACCTCGGCCAACAGGGCCTCCTTCTGTTTCAACCGCCGTATAAGCACAGAGGTGCGCCGGTCTACGAATCGCTGTGTCAAACGCGCATGGAGCGCATCTGACAATGTATCTTCTACAGCGCGGGTTGCGGCCCGCCAATCCCTTTCGTCACCCAGCCAACCAGAACGTTGGGCAACATAGGTCCACGTGCGGATATAGGCCAATCGCATGGACAGGGTATCGATATCGCCATCGCTGCGATCTATCCTTTGCATTTGCCGTGCCATCCAAGAATCAGGCACCTGCCCCTTTTCGTGCAAAAACCCAAAAATTTCTTGCAACAGAGCGGCGTGCTCAGCGCGGCTGATGCCGCGAAAATCCGGAATACGGCAGACGTCCCAAAGCAACCGCACCGAGGCGGCATCACTGGCGCGAGCCGCAGTCTCGACATCTTGAGATAAGAGCTTAAGCGCGGCCAGATCATCGGCCTCGCGCGCGCGTACCAAACGCACATGGTCGGGTTTTTGCTCTAGTGACCCAATCAGGGCCGGTAGCGATCCAAAGCGTAAATCAGCATGTCGCCAGTTCACTTTGCCGATGGGCGTAAACCGGTGTCCGGTGATGGCGCGGGCCACCTCATCCTCAAGCGGTGGAGCCTCTCCTGTAACACCGAAACTGCCATTGCTCATCCCGCGGCCAGCCCGGCCGGCAATCTGGGCCAATTCATTGGGCGCAAGGGGCCGCATTCGCCGACCGTCAAACTTGCTGAGCGCAGAGAATGCCACGTGATTGACATCAAGGTTCAACCCCATGCCAATCGCATCGGTGGCCACCAGATAATCCACCTCGCCGTTTTGATACATCGCAACCTGCGCATTGCGGGTACGCGGCGACAACGCCCCCATCACCACCGCAGCACCGCCTTTTTGGCGCCGGATTAATTCGGCGATTGCATAGACGTTTTCAACAGAAAACCCAACGATAGCGCTGCGCGGCGGAATCCGGCTTAGTTTCTTCGAGCCCGCATAGGTTAACTCAGACAGGCGCTCGCGGTGCAGAAACGTCGTCTCTGGAACCAATTCGGCAATGGCGCCGCGCATCGTATCGGCGCCAAGAAACAGTGTTTCCTTCAGACCTCGTGCCCGCAACAGCCGGTCTGTAAACACATGTCCCCGCTCAGGATCAGCACAGAGCTGAATTTCGTCAACCGCCAGAAAGTCACAGCCCATGCCCTCGGGCATCGCCTCGACAGTGCACACCCAATACTGCGTGCGCGGTGGCACGATCCGTTCCTCGCCGGTAACCAAAGCCACCACCGACGGCCCGCGCACTGCAACGATCCGATCATAGACCTCACGCGCCAAAAGCCGCAAGGGCAGGCCAATGATACCAGTCCGGTATCCCAGCATGCGCTCGATTGCATAATGGGTTTTACCGGTATTGGTTGGGCCCAGAACCGCGACGGTCCTTGACTGCTCGGTCATATTTGCCCCTTTGGTTATATCCTGCTGCCTAATAAGGTTTGCTGCAAACGGTCTCGGGCGCTTCGTACGGTGCTGTCAGACGGATGTATAGTAAGAAACGCCGCATAGGCCTTAAACGCCATCTGCGGCATATTCAGACGTTCAAATATACCTGCCATTCCACGCAAAGCGCCGAAATGATTGGGGTTAAGCGCAAGACTACGCTCAAGATCCGCGACAGCAGGCCCCATCAAATCCGCTAAGAAATAGGCCTGTGCACGCCGGTGCCACCCTTCGGCAAACTCTGGGGCGTGATCCGTCAGGGCCGTAAAATGTTCGATTGCCGCTGGGATATCATCTGCCTCTAGCGCATCTTCGCCACGCTGTAGCAGTAAATCAAAACTTGCAGAGCCAGACCGCGACCAAATCTGCGTCAGCCTCTGTTCGATCTGCGCCGCTGTTGCCTCATCAGCCAGAGCCAAGCGCTGTAATAACACGGCTTCCTCAGACGCATGACCGACCGACGTCATACAAAAAAATGCTATTGCCAGCCTTGCGGTCACAGAGGTAATACCAATAGGAAATAATCGACGCATTTTCATAAGATAGCGTATCGGGTGAAAAGGTCCAGATGCGCCGACAACACCCGTGAGGATATAGCATGAGTGATATACTTTCAGCTGCAGTCAGCGCACTGAACACCAAGCTTGGCGCTGCCAGACTGGATGGATCCGCAAAATTTGTCATTACGGATGAGGGGTCACTGGTGTGCGATGACAATGGCGTGCAGGCCGGTGATAGAGAGACAGATGTCACGCTTACTGCTGATGCAGAAACATTTCAGGACATTCTCAACGGGGACCTCGACGCAACGTCAGCCTTTATGAGCGGACGTCTCAGCGTCGATGGAGATATGGGCACAGCCATGCAACTGGCAGGTCTTTTGGGCTAATGCAACTTGCACCCGCACTGTATTTTAAAGACCCAAAGCCGCTGTGCCCTGACACGCCACCACCGGACGGGCAGGCATTTTGGATACACACAGGTGACAAACGGCGCTGCCGGCTGGGTCTGTGGCGGACAAAGACCCCCAAGGGAACGATCATAATTTTCCCTGGGCGCACCGAATACATTGAAAAATACGCCAGTATTGCGGCCGACTTTGCCGCGCGGGATTATCATACTGTGGCGATAGACTGGCGGGGTCAGGGTCTTGCAGACCGCGCGCTGCCCGACCGGTTGAAAGGCCATGTCGCAGATTTTGCCGAGTACCAGCAAGATCGTGCGGCTTTGATTGCGGCGATGACCGCACTTGCGCTGCCCAAACCCTGGAGCCTTTTGGCCCATTCGATGGGCGGGTGCATCGGCTTGCGCGCACTGCATGAGGGGCTGCCAGTGCAGTCTGTTGTGTTCAGCGGCCCGATGTGGGGAATCGAGATGCACCCCCTGCGCCGGATGGGCGCGTGGACTGTATCGACACTGGCACATTGGCTCAAAAGCGGGGCGCTCTATGCGCCAGGCACCTCGGGCGCACCGTATCTTTTGAATGTAGCCTTCGAAAACAATCAACTGACCAATGACCGCGCGAGTTTTGACCATATGAAGGCCCAGTTGCAGCGCAATCCCAGTTTTGGCCTCGGCGGCCCAACCCTTGGTTGGCTCAATGCCAGTTTGAACGAAATGCACCGCCTGTCAAAACTGCCCTCGCCGGATCTGCCCTGCCTGACGTATCTGGGCTCCGACGAGCAGATCGTTGACTCCCGAGCAATCGTGCGCCGCATGGCGAGTTGGGCGCAGGGGCGACTGATCACCCTGCCCAGCACCCGCCATGAAGCTCTGATGGAGGCCACTGCGCTGCGCCTGTCTAGGACTGACGAGATCACCGAGTTTTTCACCCAGAACACCTAGCGCAGATACCAACGCCACCCTGCAACGCTCAAAGCAGCCTTTCAGTCGGAAGGGGTATGGGCCCCGCAACGGATAAAACCGATTCAAAACCAACCACGACTGCGTCCGCAAAATTGCCTCGCCGCACGAGCGCGGTTGATTTTGACGAGGGGTATTATTATGCGGCCGAGCTAAGGGAATTTGCCCGTGAATTGGGTTTCACGGTTGGCAAGTTTCGCAAGATCGAACTTGAAAACCTGCAACGTGAACCCCTGACGATTGATATTCTGCCCAAGCATCGCCCTGTGATGCCGCGCAAAGCCGGCGCGACACGTGATAAACTGACCGCTGAGGCGTTGATTGTGAATTATGTCGGCGATTAAAAGACAAAGGCGCTGCTGCTAAAGCTTGTCGAGGCCAGCGCGCCCGGTTTGTCTGACAAATCAGGCCAGTGGTATTGGCTGAATGACTGGCGTCGTAAAAAGCAAGAACAACAGGCCTGTTTCACGGACCAAGATCTTGCTGACCACTTGCGTGCCTTGCGACAGACCAAAAACCGCTTGCCACAAATCCCGTCGCCCAGAATGAACACCTTCATCACTGATTTAATGCTGACCCTACCAATTCAAGTCGGGCGCGCGCGCTCGTGATGCTGGCTTGGATGTGGCTAAAATCGCAGCCGGGTCCAAACACATATGCCGTATACTGTGAAATTAAATCTGCGCAGCAAGCCAGAGCTGAGACCCTGTTAGAAAATACTGGCCTTCCCCGCCGCCAAGGCTACGTTACCGCCATGCGCCGTGCTCCTGTCCTGACCTTTACCAGAAAAGGCATTTATTGCCCAGCCGGGGATTTCTATATCGATCCTTGGAGACCTGTAGACCGGGCCTTGATCACCCACGGCCACGCCGACCACGCCCGCAGCGGCCACCGCCGGTATCTGGCTACCGATCTCGCCGGGCCTGTCATGCAACATCGCCTTGGCAAGATTGATCTCGACTCTGTTAAATACGGCCAGACTCGCCGTATCGGTGATGCAACCGTATCGTTTCACCCCGCTGGCCATGTGCCGGGTTCCGCACAAATCAAAGTTGAGGTTTTAGGTGAGATTTGGGTTGTATCTGGCGATTATAAAACAGAAAATGATGGACTGAGTGATCCGTTCGAGCCTGTTGCCTGCCACAGTTTTATCACTGAATGCACCTTTGGGATGCCAATATTCGACTGGCAACCACAAGCTACGGTTATGGCACAGATCAACGCTTGGTGGGCCAATAACGCCGCTGCAGGACGGACATCGGTTTTGGGAGCCTATGCTCTCGGCAAAGCCCAACGGCTTTTGGTTCATTTGAACGCAGACATCGGCCCGATCCTGTCACATACCGCAATTGCAAAGACTAACGAAATTCTTCACAATCAATCTATATTAACAAACAATAGCAAGCAGGTAACAGCCAATCTCGATGTTAAAAGTCTGTCCGGCGCTTTGGTGTTAGCGCCACCCTCAGTCCTTGGCAGCACCTGGCTGCGCCGGTTTGGGCCGGTGTCAGAGGCTGTGGTCAGTGGCTGGATGCGTCTGCGCGGGGTCCGCCGTCGCCGTAACGCCGAACGCGGCTTTGTTTTATCGGATCACGCCGACTGGAAAGGTCTGTTGCAAGCCATCCGCGCCACAGGGGCTGAAAATATCTACACGACCCACGGCTATACTGACGTATTCAGCCGTTATTTGAGCGACATAGGCTATTGCGCTCAGACCGTCACCACGGAATTCACCGGCGAGACCTTGGAACAGGACCAAGCGTTATGAAAACCTTTGCCACCCTGTTTTCTCAACTGGATGAGACCACAAAAACATCTCATAAAATCAAATATTTATCAATCTATTTTCAAGTTGCAAAACCAATGGACAAGCTGTGGACAATCGCGCTGTTTTCAGGGCGTCGCCCCAAACGCGCGGTCACGACCACACAGTTGCGACACTGGGCGGCCGAACGTGCCGAAATTCCACTGTGGCTGTTTGAAGATTGTTATCGCGTGGTGGGGGATCTGGCAGAAGCCTTGGCCTTGATCCTGCCACCTGCCCAAAGGACAAGCGACTACTCGCTCGATGATTGGATCGTCTGGCTGCGCGCCCTACACGAGGTGCCGTCCGACCAGCGCAAGCCGCATATCATCCGCGCATGGGATCAGCTGCCGGTGCGGCAATGTTTTTTGTTTAACAAACTGATCACCGGAGGCTTTCGGGTCGGGGTCAGTCAAAAGTTGATGACCCGCGCTTTGGCGCAGGCCACCGGACAGGATGCGGCCACGTTAGCCCATCGCCTGATGGGCAATTGGACCCCGGAGACCACAACATGGGCCAAGTTAATCGAAAGCGACAATTCCGAAACAGACCTGTCACGCCCCTATCCGTTTTATCTCGCGCACGGGCTAGAAGTGCGGGACAATCGCACGCTTGGAGACCGGCCCATAATGGTGCCTGAAACTGGGCTTGCATCAGGCGACACTCAAAAGACTGATCCGGCAACCGCGCAGCTCGGCCCTTGCCAGCACTGGCGCGCTGAGTGGAAATGGGACGGCATTCGCGGTCAGATCATTCTGCGGGATGGCAATGTGTACGTGTGGTCCCGCGGGGAAGAGTTGATCACTGATCGCTTTCCAGAGTTTACAGAACTTGCCACCCTTTTGCCCGACGGCACCGTGCTGGACGGCGAAATACTGGCGTGGAAAGCCGACCGACCGATGCCGTTCAATGCCTTGCAAAAACGTATCGGCCGCAAAACCGTACCCAAAAAATTGCGCGATGATGCGCCGGTTGTTTTAATGGCCTATGATCTGTTGGAACATCACGGCCAAGATATACGCGCCCAACCTTATGACCGGCGACGGGCGCATTTGACCGCTCTGTTTGCCGCGCTGCCCGACACCGGCCCCCTGCGGCTGTCGCAGGAGCTGGTTTTCAAAACTTGGGTCGATCTGGCCGGCGCGCGCGCCGGCGCGCGCGCGGCCGGCACCGAGGGTGTGATGATCAAACGCCAGGACAGTGCCTATGGCGTCGGGCGCAAAAAGGGCGATTGGTGGAAATGGAAGCTTGATCCATTGACCATCGACGCCGTGATGATCTATGCGCAGGCCGGCCATGGCCGCCGTGCCACCCTGTACAGCGACTTTACCTTTGCCCTGTGGCAAGGCGAGGATCTGGTACCTTTCACCAAAGCCTATTCCGGCCTCACCGATGCCGAGCTTGCCGAGATCAGCAAATGGGTGCGCAAGAATACTCTGCAGCGCTTTGGGCCAGTGCGCCAGGTCACCCCCCATCATGTTTTTGAAATCGCTTTTGAAGGTCTGCATGAGAGCCCCAGACATAAATCCGGCGTCGCATTACGATTTCCGCGGATGCGCCGTTGGCGACATGACAAAGTTGTGCAACAAGCCAATACTCTAGATGATTTGAAAGAGATGTTGTCACGCTATGGATAAACCTGACGCCCTGCCACCGCCCCCAACCGAAGCACCGCTTTTTGCGGCCCCGGACGGCGCCTGTGACACCCATGTGCATATGCTTGCTGGCAAATCGGAATTTCCACTTTGGCAGGGCCGCGTCGAAAACCCGGCCCCGGGCGTATCGTTTGAAGATTGGCTGAGCCAGTATCGCAACCATCTGGCCCAAATGGGATGTTCGCGCGGCGTGATCGTCCACTCGATCCTCTACGGCACGGACAATAGCGTGACTGTCGCCGCCCTTGACCGTCTTGGCGACGGCTTTCGCGGGATTGGTCTTTTACCCGATAGCGCCAGCGAGGCGGATCTGGACCAGTTTGCCGAATGGAACATGGCAGGGGTGCGGCTGAATTATGTACATGGCGGCGTGCTTAGTTGGGACGGAGTGCAGGCAATGGCCCCTCGACTGGCGGCGCGAAATCTACATGTTCAGATGCTGATGCATGCCCATCTGCATATAGAAGATCTGGCAGCACAGGTCGCACTGATGCCAGTTGACGTGTGTTTTGACCATATCGGCTGGCCAGACCTGCACCTTGGGGTGGCCCATCCGAGCATTCAAACGTTATGCCGCCTGCTTGCTGAAGGCAAGGCTTGGGTCAAGCTGTCCGGGCTTTACCGTCTGTGTGACGCGCCCTACGACGCAACTGACAGCATTGTCGCCGCCCTTGTTGCCGCCAACCCCGAGCGCTGTCTTTGGGGATCTGACTGGCCGCACATCATGCTTAACGGAGCCGAAATGCCGCGCGCGGCGCGCTTGCTTGATGCATTTCACCGTGTCGTCACCGATGACAAAACCCGCCACCGCATTCTTGTGGATAATCCGACTCAACTTTATGGCTTTTAACCCCATTACGGGTTGAATATGCCCCCTGCTCACTCCTATGTCTCTAAATAGAAATCACTTGAGGTTACCAATGTTTCAGCTTCCCTTCCCTGTTCACGATGTCAATGCCAGCTCAGGCTCAAAGGATTTGGGCGACCTGCCTGAGTGGGACCTCAGCGATCTATACAGCAGTCAAGACGCGCCCGAACTGAGCCGTGATCTGCAATGGTTAGATCAAGAATGCGCCAGTTTTGCCGCAGACTATGAGGGAAAGCTGGCACATTTGGACGCCGAAGAGATGTTGAATTGCGTTTTGCGCAACGAGCGTATCAACACCATCGCAGGACGCATCATGTCGTTTGCGGGCCTGCGCTATTACCAGCTGACTGTGGACGGTGACCGCACGAAATTCATGTCGGACATGCAAGAGAAAATCACCGATTTCACCACACCACTGGTGTTTTTCACACTTGAGCTGAACCGGATCGATGACGCCGCACTGCAGGCGCTGCTGAATGCCAACGACGCCCTTGCACGCTATCAACCAGTGTTTGACCGCATTCGCGCAATGAAGCCATATCAGCTGTCCGACGAGCTTGAGAAGTTCCTCCATGATTTGGGAGTTGTCGGGGATGCCTGGGAACGGCTCTTCGATGAAACTATCGCCGGGCTAAGCTTTGAGATCGACGGCGAGAGTTTGGGCATCGAGGGCACATTGAACCTGTTGACCGATCCCGATCGCGCCCAGCGTGAAAAGGGGGCCGTCGAACTGGCGCGGGTGTTTGGCGAAACCGTCAAGACCTTTGCACGGGTGCACAACACCCAAGCCAAAGAAAAAGAAATCCTCGATCGCTGGCGCGGCATGCCCACACCGCAAACCGGACGCCATCTGTCAAACCATGTGGAACCCGAAGTTGTCGAGGCGCTGCGCGACGCCGTAGTTGCGGCCTATCCAAAACTCAGCCACCGATATTATGAGCTCAAGCGCAAATGGCTCGGTCTGGATGTGATGCAGGTCTGGGACCGCAACGCCCCCTTGCCGATGGAAACCAACAAGATTGTCGGTTGGGAAGAGGCGCAGAAAACAGTCATGCAGGCCTATGGGGATTTCGACCCGCGCATGGCTGATCTGGCTGAGCCATTTTTCACCAAGGGCTGGATTGATGCCGCCGTAAAGCCCGGCAAAGCGCCGGGTGCCTTTGCGCATCCAACGGTCACAGATGTGCACCCATACGTGATGTTGAACTATCTTGGTAAACCGCGCGATGTGATGACATTGGCCCATGAACTGGGGCATGGCGTGCATCAGGTACTGGCCGCGGGCCAGGGCGAAATGCTTTCATCCACCCCGCTGACGCTTGCAGAAACCGCGTCGGTGTTTGGCGAAATGCTGACATTCCGCAAAATGCTTGACGGGGCGAAAGACGCCGCAGAACGCAAAGTGATGCTGGCCGGCAAGGTCGAGGACATGATCAACACCGTGGTCCGCCAAATCGCGTTTTATGACTTTGAATGCAAGCTGCATGATGCCCGCGCGCAGGGTGAATTAACCCCCGATGACATCAACGCATTGTGGATGTCAGTTCAGGGAGAAAGCTTGGGGCCAGCATTCGAGTTTATGGACGGCTATGAAACGTTTTGGGCCTATATTCCGCATTTCGTACATTCACCGTTTTATGTTTATGCCTATGCCTTTGGTGACGGTTTGGTCAATGCGCTCTACGCCGTGTATCAAGAGCAACCTGAAGGATTTCAAGAAAAGTATTTTGATATGCTGAAGGCCGGCGGATCCAAGCACCATAAAGAGCTTTTGGCCCCCTTTGGGCTGGATGCATCGGATCCAACCTTTTGGGATAAGGGCCTGTCGATGATTTCGGATATGATCGACGAATTGGAAGCCATGGAGCATGAGGCGTAGTAAAATAAAGCCTCAACGGTTGACTTTGGATAAGCGCCGCTAAGTTGTAACACACAGGAGGTGCGTCATGCGGATATTGATAGCGGTGGTTTTTATGGCGATACTAGGAGGACAGACTGTGATGGCTGAAAACTTCCAATTTGACTCGATAGACGGGGGTACCATGTCGATGTCGGACTGGCGCGGCCAGCCGGTCTTGGTGGTTAACACCGCCTCACAATGCGGGTTTACCTATCAATACGAAGCCCTCCAGCAGCTGCATGAAACCTATCGCGACAAGGGACTTGTTGTGCTGGCTGTTCCCTCAGATGATTTTAATCAAGAGCTGTCAGATGCGGCGGCGGTGAAAGATTTTTGCACCGTCAATTTTGGTCTTGATGTGCCAATGACAACGATCACCAAGGTCCGTGGCGACGAGGCACACCCATTTTTTCTGTGGTTGAAACAAACCGAAGGCTATCGACCGCGTTGGAATTTTTATAAGGTTCTGTTGGATGGTGAAGGCGCGGTTGTCGACACCTTTGCCTCTACCACAGGACCGATGTCGCGCAAGATTACCAAACAGATCGAAACCTTGCTGAACTGATATCAAACGCTGGCGCAGCTTGCGGCAGCGTCAAAAACGCCGGTGAAGGCCGAGCAACAATTCGTCCGGCACCCCACCGCTAGGGCAGCGACAGATAGGCCACCACCTGCCGATTGTGTGGCGCGTTGCGGTGCTCAAACAGATAGATGCCCTGCCATGTGCCCAACACCAACTGGCCGTTGATCACCGGAATGGACAGATGCGTTGGCAACAGCGCGGCTTTGATATGGGCGGGCATATCGTCGGGACCCTCATAAGTATGCGTGAGATACGACATCGCCGGATCCGTTGAGGGCGGCACCAGTCGATGGAAAAATTCCGCCAGATCGGTCTGAACCTCTGGGTCGGCATTTTCCTGAATGACCAAACTCGCCGACGTATGGCGGATAAACAGCGTCAGCAGCCCATCGCCACTAGGATGACCCCCGCGTAGCCAGCGCGCCACATCACCGGTAAATTCATAAAGCCCCTGCCCGTGCGTTTGAATGGTAAATGTGGTTTGCATCGGTGATCCGTAAGGTTTAAATTTCAACGCAATATACCAAGAATTCCAGCCTTAAGCGATAGCTCAATCGAGATCTTCAAAAAGTACAGGCGCATCACCTGCACAAAGCAAACAATAAAGATGCGGGTTCTTCATGGCGCACCATTGTTCGAACCCAAAGTCCGGGTCTATGGCCCCCAGCACCGCGGTAATAAGATTGCCGTGGGCGGCAACAATCGGGCGTTCAAAATCGCTTTGCACGATTTTTTTGAGCGCGCGCAAGGCGCAGCGTTTGATGTCATTGAGCGACTCGCCACCTTCTATTTTATAGTCCCATTTTTCAAAAGAGAGCCGTAGGTGATGCATCAAGTCATCAAAGGGAAGCTGCAGATCAAAAGGCTTGAGCTGCCGCTCAGCAAGATCGAGATCGGTTTGAATATCAAGGCCAGCACCGTCACAATAGGGCTAAATGATTTCCATAGCCCGCACATAGGGGCTTGAGATTGCCCCATCGGGGCTTAGCTCACGCAAACGCGCCACCATATCCTGCGCCTGTGTTTTTCCAGATCGCTGAAAGCACCATCAGGTTGCTGACCGGTGGATTCTGCGTGGCGGATGAGATAAATGGTTTTCAAATTATATTCCCCTTGCGACGGTTAGAACTTTAAAGCCCTCAAGCCAATCGACCTGCTGAATTGCTGCGTCTTTAGCGCTCTTACTATCTGCGAATACAAGATGTGCGTGATGTCCTTTTGCAAACCAGCCAGCGTTATCGTTGGGATCTCTTTTGAATTCTTCAAATCCAAACGTCCCATCACATCACTGAAATACATCAACGCATATTGTAACCCCATCGTGATTGACGGACAGAACAACTTTGAGTTTGTCTTTCATCTTCAAAAATCCCACGTCAACTGGCAACAATCAGGCAGCGCGCTCTTAACAAAATTTGTATCTGTAAAATATATGCCACATTGCATGCAGGCCGGCTTAATCACAGAATATTGCGATCATGGACCATCAGCAATTTGCTTACAACTATAGATTGCTCGTAACCCAAAAAACAACCCCCCTTGATTGCCAAGCGGCAATCAAGGCACGTCAAATATTAGAGCGTTGCTTTATTGATCGAGAAAACTGCGCAGTTTGCGTGAGCGCGAGGGATGCTTGAGCTTACGCAGCGCCTTGGCTTCGATCTGGCGGATACGTTCGCGGGTCACGCTAAATTGCTGGCCCACCTCTTCGAGCGTGTGATCGGTGTTCATACCGATACCAAAACGCATGCGAAGCACCCGCTCTTCGCGCGGCGTCAACGACGACAGCACGCGGGTGGTGGTTTCTTTCAGGTTTTCCTGAATCGCTGATTCCAGCGGTAAAATAGCGTTTTTATCTTCGATGAAGTCGCCCAGTTGGCTGTCTTCCTCGTCACCAATCGGCGTCTCAAGCGAAATAGGTTCTTTGGCAATTTTCATCACCTTGCGCACTTTCTCAAGTGGCATCTGCAGCTTGGCGGCCAATTCTTCGGGCGTGGGCTCACGACCGATTTCATGCAGCATCTGGCGCCCGGTGCGCACCAGCTTATTGATCGTCTCGATCATATGTACAGGAATCCGGATGGTGCGCGCCTGATCGGCAATCGAGCGGGTGATCGCCTGACGTATCCACCATGTCGCATAGGTGCTGAACTTATACCCACGGCGATATTCAAACTTATCAACCGCCTTCATCAGGCCAATATTGCCTTCCTGAATAAGATCGAGAAATTGCAGACCCCGGTTAGTATATTTTTTGGCAATCGAAATCACCAGCCGCAGATTGGCCTCGACCATTTCTTTCTTGGCTTGGCGGGCTTCTTTTTCGCCTTTTTGCACCTGACTGACCAAACGGCGAAATTCGCTGATATCCAGGCCGACGTATTGCCCGACCTGCGCCATATCATTGCGCAGATCCTCCACCTTGCTCAACGAGCGTTCAATAAACATCTGCCAGCCGCGACCAGGCTTTTCAGCCATGCGGTCCAGCCAGTTCGGATCCAGTTCATAGCCGCGATATGCCTCGATAAATTCCCGCCGGTTGATCCGCGCCTGATCCGCCAGTTTCACCACCGCACCGTCAATGCTCATGATACGTTTATTGATCCCGTAAAGCTGGTCAATCAGCGCCTCAATACGGTTATTGTGCAGGTGCAACTCGTTTACCAACTCAACAATTTCCGAGCGCAGTTTTTGATAAGTCTCTTCTTGATTTTTGGAAAACGACCCGTCTTCATTCAAAGTTGCCGATATTCGGTTGTCTTGCATTTCAGACAGTTTGGCATAATCGCTGGCAATAAGGTCAAGCGTTTCGAGCACCTGCGGCTTTAACGCCGCCTCCATTGCCGCAAGCGACATGTTGGCCGCCTCGTCGTCATCCTCATCGTCCTCATCGACCACAATCGGATTGCCGTCAGCATCCAGTTCGGGCGTGGCGTCAGCGGCCACAGGGGTAATGCCGGCCACCGGCACGACGGGTTGCTGGACCTCATCTCCTTCACCCAACTGATTGCCAAAGGTGGTTTCAAGATCGATCACATCGCGCAACAGAATATCTTCGCTCAGCAGTTCGTCGCGCCAGATGGTGATTGCCTGAAATGTCAACGGGCTCTCGCACAGGCCGGAAATCATCGTGTTACGACCGGCCTCGATCCGCTTGGCGATGGCAATTTCGCCCTCGCGGCTCAACAGTTCGACGCTGCCCATCTCACGCAGATACATGCGCACAGGATCATCAGTTCGGTCCAGTTTTTCACTGTCACCTGACGAGAGAGCCACCTCTTTGTTGCTGGTGGCCGCCACAAGATCAGTTGCGCCGCGCTCTTCTTCCTCGGCATCTTCGGCCTCGATGATATTGATGCCCATTTCAGACAGCATCGACATCACATCCTCTATCTGCTCTGATGAGACTTGATCCGGTGGCAGTACTTTGTTGAGTTGATCATACGTGATATAGCCGCGCTCACGCGCCTCACCGATCATCTTTTTGACCGCCGTCTGGCTCATATCAAGCGTTGTCTCTTCGCTCTGGTCCTCAGCTTTACGGTCGGTGTTGTCTTTGGCGGCCATGCGATTCTCCTGCAAAGGGCGAATGATTCGTTTATCCCGAAACATAGGGCGTCATACTGATTCGGCTAAACATGTACTTGGTTTTCTTTACCTCTTCCTCAACAAAATCATATTTATGACGATTTTGCCGGAGTTATTTGTGTCATTAATGCCTCAAAAGCCCGCCGTTCATCGCGATTGATTCGCGCACCGTTTTCCGCAAGGTCATACTCGGTACTGTCTTTTTGCAAACTCAGGGTCGCAGACCGTTGCGCCAACGCTGCCTCTTTCAACCTCCAGGTCAGAGTTTCATCTGACAATGATGCGATGTCTTCAGCAGCCTCCTCGATCTCAGCCGCCAAACCAATGCGCGCATCAAGTTTAGCAAACTCTTCGCGAAGGGTCAGCCGGGTCAAATCAAGATCATCACATCGCTGGATACAGGGCACGACCGCAACATGGCTTTGAGCGAGAAAACCCTCTAATTCGGTCGACCCAAAAGCTGCCTCAATCGCACCGCGCACCTCCTCGGCCGGCGCAGTGGTTTGTGACAACAAAACTGCTTGGATCTGCCGATGCCGAGGGTCAACGCAAGCTAGGCTCTCCAACGGTTCTTGAAACTCCGCGACCATTGCAGGTGTTTTGATCAATGCCGCCAGAATAACCGCTTCGCGCAGATGTCCCTGCACCTGATCAGCCGTCTGCGCCAGCGCGGACTGCTTGGTCGTGCTCAGCGCATCAATTTTGACTTTTCTGCCCCATTGACCCGATCCGGGCTGCTGTCGGCCCGTGCCAAACAGCGCCCAGCGCAATTCCTTGATAGCACTGCCATAATGCGACCGAATTGACGGATCGCGAATCATGGCGATTTTTTCCCGCAGCCCCTTATCCAGCATGGCCCGTCGCTCGGGACTATCGAAAACCTTGCCTTGGATTTCGCGCTGCCACAACAAGTCGACCATCGGCATGGCTTTGTCCAACAGCGTCTGCAAAGCAGAGGGGCCACCTGCCCGGATCACGTCATCAGGATCTTGCCCTTCTGGCATTATGGCAAACCTCAGCGATTGCCCCGCCTCCAGCAATGGCAATGCCAGATCGATCACCCGATACGCCGCACGCAGACCTGCTGTATCGCCATCGAGCGCGATGATAGGCTCGGGCGCGATGCGCCACAATAACGCGAGTTGATGCTCTGTGACTGCCGTTCCCAATGGCGCAACTGAAGCACCAAACCCTGCCTCTACAAGGGCAATTACATCCATATACCCCTCAGCTACAATCAGCGGCTGGCCCTTACCCGCCGCCTCGCGTGCGGGTTTGTGATGATACAGGTTGCGGCCTTTGTCGAATAATACAGTTTCGGGAGAATTGAGGTATTTTGCCCGCGCATTTGAATCCAGTGACCTGCCGCCCAGCGCGATGCAGCGCCCTCTTGTGTCGCGAATGGGAAATAAAATACGACCCCGGAACCGATCATATGGCGCGCCACCATCCTCGGGTTGGGCACACAGGCCTGCCGCCACCAACTGATCAGGCGTCACCCCTTTGGCGGTCATATGGTGCAACAATCCCTGCCGGACATCAGGAGCAAACCCGATATCAAACCGATCTTGAGTGGCCTGAGACAAACCGCGTCTGGACAGATAAGCCCGCGCGTCTGCCGCCGGAGCAGTATTGAGTTGCAGGCGGTAGAATTGCACCGCTTGTTCCATAACATCGGTTAATGCGGTGCGTTGTTCAGATTTTTCCTGCGCATGCGGGTCGCGTTTTGGCACAGGCATGCCCGCCTCTTGAGCCAATATCTCGATCGCTTCGATAAAGCCGACGTTCTCAGTCTCGCGGATAAAACTGATCGCATCACCCTTGGCGTGGCAGCCAAAGCAATAATAAAAGCCTTTTCGGTCATCGACATGGAACGAGGCCGATTTTTCCTGATGAAACGGGCAAGGCGCCCACATATCGCCCTTGGCCTGATTGGATTTACGCGTGTCCCACATGACTTTGCGCCCGACAACCTGACTGAGGCTGGTACGGGTGCGCAAGTCATCAAGGAATCCGGGTGGCAAGCTCATACTGCCTATATTGGATGCCCACGCCTTAAAGTCCAGCAAACGACAACGAAATTTGCGAGATTTCTGATGCGGTGACAGGCAAATTTAGAAACAGATTTAGAAGCCCGCCATGCGCCTCAACGCGCTGTGATGCACGCAAACCAAGCATAACACCCTTGAAACCCAGCGCCTTGTGGGTCCTCGCGCGGGCGACAATACGCTGAGGACGCGGATCTGAAAGATGATGGCTCCTGTGGGTCCTCGCGCGGGCGACAATACGCCAGACAATTTTCTGTGGTTCCCCTCGCCTTAACCCTTGCGATGAAAGCCGGCCATTCTGTGGGTCGAAACCTAAGCAGACCGCACACGAAAGGCCAGTTCAGAGAGGGCGTTTGCCCGACACGGCCGACCGCCGCCGACACATTTTAGGGCTGGTCAAATGGGCGGATGACGCTGGCAGTGGAAAAATTGTGCCGAACAAATGATTCTTCTGAGGATAGAAACAAGAGCTTTACATTGGCACCGGCATCCATCGTAGCATATATCTCATGGCCCTCTTCTCGCGCCGCCCAGAGCTGCTCTAGCACGCTCCAACTTTGCGGCTTGAGATAACACAACGCCGGCCTTGCCGCCATCATGGTGGCGTGTAAGGCAAGCGCATTGGCCTCGGACAGCGCCCCCAACGTCGCAAAATCACGCGCCTCTAGGGCCATATGAACGGCTGTGCAGTCAGCCTCGGCCTGTGCCGGCCAGGTCTGGAACAAGGGGCTGGTGGCGACTGTGTGGTTCATTCCGTCGCGCGACGATCGAGACTTCGGCCCTGTATCAACGGGAACAATCGCAATTCGAAACTCCGGCCAGTCTAGCGCCAGAGGCCGCGCAAAACTGTCGCTGCCATCCTGTTTTTCGCCACGGTCCCACCGCACGAACCCATGCCAAAGGGACCGCGTTGCACTGCCACTGCCAAAACGGGCCAACATACTGAGTACAGAGTGAGACAGTTGCAGATTGAACGCTTTATCCAGTGCCAGCGTCAGAGCTGCAAATCCCGAAGCTGAAGAGGCCAGTCCGGCCGCAGTGGGCAATGTGTTGACGGTCTCGACCCGCAAAGGCAGCATCTGTTCACGGCGAAAGAAATTCAAAAAGCTTATAATTTTTTGGGTGAACACACTGTCCAGCGGCAAGGATTCGCCATTCAGCCACACCTCATCACAGGCAGTTGCAGCTGGAAAAATCTGCGTGTGGCTGCCCCAGTCCGCAAGCGAAATCGACAGCGAACTGTTCAGCGGCAGGTTCAGCACATAATCGCGTTTGCCCCAGTATTTGGCCAATGCGATATTGCTGGGGGCATAGGCTGCGGCCGGTTGGCGCAACGAAAGCCGCTTCGGCAGATGGGCCGCAAAACACGCCGAAGGTAAGGTCGGGTCGGTCAATGATCGTTCAGTCATCCAGCACAAGCCCTTTTGCGGTAAATGGCGCGGGCTGATGCTGCGCCACAACCGGGCCTAACGCAAGGATACAATCGCCCAGCCCGGACCCTGATATCTTAGCTGCCATCACGCCAGTCTCGGATCGTGCCCGCGCCACCAGTGCGTCAAGCGTCGGGTCAGACACACCCAACTCGATCATTAGATCCTGATAGGCGTTCAGCTGTTCGGAGAATTCCGACCACTCACGGTGACGGGCCGCAGAAATTGCCGCCATTGCGCAGGTCCCCATGCGTCCATAGAGCGCCGCATACGCCGCCTCACGGCCCAGCATCTGTTTTGCAATCCCCGCAAGCACGTCGCCCGTGGGCGTCTTATATCCGCAATGACACAGGCTTAATTGTGGGGGATTGGGCAGCGCAACAATCGCGGCTTGCTCGGACATGCTGACAAGGTCGTGGCTGGCCGGAGACTGTGAAAAAAGTCCTGCCTCTCGCCCCCCACCGCCCGACAAGGCTGAATCAGCGGCGGCGGCCGCAAGCTGATATCCCAACAATCCACCGTGCAGACTTGCGGCAAGATCCGCACCACTGCCCCGTCCCTGCAAACCGCGAATGATCCCTAACGCCTGTTGATGCAACCGGGTCTTACTGAGCATGGACAGCGGATCGGGCGCTGACTGCATCTCTGGCTGTGTCATTGCCTGTAATAGGCCCAATGTCGCGATTGTGACCGCTGCCGAAGATCCCAAGCCCAGCTTTGGGTCAATTTGCGAGACGATATCAAGGCGCAGTCCAAAGGGAAGTCGGTGGCGGTACAACGCCAGCGCAGCGAGCACAAACCGCATCGGACCACTGACCTCAAAAGTGTCAAGCGCCACCACCACAGGATCCGATATCTCGGAAAAAATCTGCACCTGCCGATTGTCTTGTGGCATGGCCGTAACGGTGACGCGCTGATCAATGGCGCAGACGATCGCGGGGTGACCATAGACAACCGCATGCTCGCCAGTGATCATGATACTGCCCGGCGCCGAAGCCGACATCCTGCGCTGCATGATCACAGCCCCATGCCGGACAGCCCACCGCTTGCGGCAATGTCTTGGCCTGCCATGCACAGACGGGTGCCGCTTTGAGTAATGGTGAGCCTGTCCCAGCGATAGTCGGGGAACTGCCTCATCACCGTCTCAAAGGCCTCGATCTCCGGCAAATACACCAAAAGCACTCCAGCATGTGGCCCACGCACCGATCCGGCTCCAGAAATTTTGGCAGCGCCTCCCGCCTGTTCAATCGCCGCAACAAACGCCCGTGCCGCTGCCGGGATCACATCAAGTCGCCGCAACAGCCGGTGATTCTCTCGCAGCTGTTCTTTTGGGCATCCACCGGTCTCGAGGGCGGATTGTAGTGCATTTGTGCAGTCTTCGAACGCCTGCCAAAGCCCCTGATCAGTTCCAAATTTATGCCGAACGGTTGAGACACATTCCCCGGTCGAGGCCGTGGGAATCCCGCCGAGCACCCAATACCAGCCCTCGTCCTTTAGCCGATCAGCCATCACCGAGGTATCCGGGGCCGAAACCGTGCCGTTCTGAATCCGGTTAATACCGCCATAAACGACCGCCGCCGCATCGATTGCACTGCCTTTACCATGTTGCAAACGCTCGCAGAACCGCACCTGTTCAAAACGGTCCAACGGACTTTGAGGATGGGTTAACAGGTGTTCATATAACACGATTGTTGCGGCAATAACCGCTGCAGACGACCCCATACCCGCCCCCAGAGGCAAATCTGAGGTGCTGTGCAATCGCCCCGGCACTGGTAATCTGCGCCGCGCCATACCCCCCGGAACCGGCAGCATCTGCAATAGCGCAGACATGGTATAGACCGCGAGATCATCCGGGCGCTGCAGGATGTTTTGCACCTCTAAATCGCCACGAACAAAGCGATCAAACCGTTCATCCATAGTACGTTTAAACGTCTTAAGCAGTTTGAGCGGATACAACTGGCCCTGTGACAGATCGGCAAATGCCGTCTGCAGACCGGTACTGAGATGGATCGGCTCAAACCAAACCTTGGTATAAAGCTCGATCGCCGCAACCAGCGCGGGCGCGCCATAGACAACCGAATGCTCACCAGACAAGATCACCTTGCCGGGCGCGCGGGCAAAGTGACGCTCAGGCGATTTCATAATGCCGCTTGTGGGTCTCGATCTTGGCCAACCTGAACGTGCCGGTGGTTTGCACATCAATCACAACTTGTTCCCCGTTTTGAGGGTCAGGCGCGTGCCATAAATCGACATATTGATCATAGCTCAAAGCGGCGCGATTGGCCATCAAGCCCTGATGCCGGTCGGTGAACAATTGTGCGCGGTAACCGGGTTGTATCACCCCAGAGAAAAACTCCGCAACCGCACCGGATCCATAACTGAACAGCGCAATGGGTTTGTCCGTCAAGTCCTGATCAGTGCTTTCCAGCGCAGAGATAAGACTGAGATACAGCGCCGCACTATAACAATTCCCAATCTGACGGCTATAGGCCAAACCGGGGTTGATTTTGTCTGCATCCACTTTTGCGCCGTTTAAGGATGCCAGATGACGGTGGGCTTTTTCCCCCATCCGAGAGAACGGTAAATGGTAACAGAACTGCGCAAAATCCTCGAAGGCACGGCCTTCATTCACCTGATAATCGGCCCAGGCATGACCCAGTGACTGCAGATATTTCAGCGCCGAATATTTACCGTCAACCAAGGGCGTCTTGCGATAATTCGGGCGCCAAAAATCCATAATATCTTCGCTGTGACATCCAGAGGCAAGATCGATCTCTAGAATCGCGGGGTTTGCCGAGATCAACATCGCCACTGCGCCACTGCCCTGCGTGGCCTCGGCGGCGCCACCCAGATCGTAGCGCGACACATCACTGGCGATCACCAGAATTTTGCGATCGGGTTTACGTGCGACATAGCCGCAGGCCATCTGCAACGCGGCAGTGGCGCTGTAGCAGGCCTGTTTGAGTTCCACATTGCGACACTGAGGCTTCAGCCCCAGTAGCCGGTGCACATAGATACCCGCCGATTTTGACTGATCGATGCCGGTCTCAGTGGCAAACAGCAAGCTGTCGATCCCGTCGGGGCCATGCGCTTTGATAATCGGCAGGGCGGCTTCGGCAGCGAGCGTAACGATATCTTCGTCATGGCACGGAAAAGACATTTTATCCTGCCCGATGCCCCGACTGAATTTATCCGAGTCGGTGCCATGATGCTCGGCCAGACTGGTAAGATCCAGATACTGATGAGGGATATGAAAGCTAATTCTTTCGATGCCTATTTTCATCTTGCCTACTTACTCATATCAGCCACTGTTTGCTACAGACACCGCAAGTGCCGTGATCTCATTAAGACGAAATACGCGCACAAAACCACAATTCCGCATCTATCCGATCACCCGCAACGTGTCGAGACGAATGCGCCTGCCAATGTAAAGGTTGAACACCGTCCAGACAGCCTGGTGACCATAGTTTCATACGCGACCTCTGTGGCGATTATTGGCACAAAATGCAATGGGTTCAAAAGTTATTTGCGCTCCAGCAGCATATGCGCTTTGGTCAATTCCCCCGGATTGGTTTGCGCCGCCATCAGCGACAGTTCGCCGCACAGTACCGTTGCTGCACAGAGCACGGCAAGACGTCGGGCATTGTCTCCTGGCGCCCGCTCGGTGCGGCAACCAATTTTTTCCAAATGTTCCCCGACCACGTCATTGTCTTTACCATTGCCCACAGTACCCACAATCAGATTGGGCAGGGTGCAGGCAAAATACAATGAATCGCGCCGCACTTCACAATGCACAATGCCCTGCGATCCCTCGACGATATTCGCCGCATCTTGTCCAGTGGCGAGGTAGAAAGCCAGTAGCATATTGGCAAAATGCGCATTGGCAGAACGCAGGCTGCCGGCGATCACACCGCCAAGCAAGTTTTTTTCAACATTGAGCTGCGCCATCAATTCCGGTGTCGTGCGCAAAAGCCGCTTGCAAACCACACGCGAGATTTCAGCTTCTGCCACGACATATTTACCCCGCCCCAAAATACCGTTAACCGCGCTGGTTTTTTTGTCAGTGCAAAAATTGCCCGAAATGGTGCTGTAGGACAGCGCCGGATACTCCTGTAATATCCAACTCAGCAAAGCATCAGCCGCCTTCGTCACCATATTGTGACCCGAAGCATCCCCCGTGGAACATTCAAAACGAACATACAGCAGGTTACCGACGATCTGCCGATTGAGACCGATCAATTGGGCAAATCGGCTGGTCTGGCCGACAATGGCTGCCAATTCGTCAAACCGCCCGACAATAGCATCACTGGCCTGTTTGGCCGCAGCTGCTGACTGCGCCCGCAACGCGACCGAGCGGGTCATACGTTCATCGACCACAGTACACCGGATACCGCCGCAGTGGCGTGACACCCGCGCGCCCCGATCCGTTGACGGCCACAGAGGCGTCTCATAGGTTGCAAGCGGCACGCGCACCGCCTCGTTAATCACCTCACCAGTGATTTTGATCGGACCGACCCATTTTGTCGGCATCGGAGTAAAATGGAGGGCGCTGGTCGTCATAAGGTTGCCTGCTTGTTGTTTGCGATTGCAGTCCGCAACCCAAAAGGTAAATCAGTTTGTGCTTATATAATACGTTAGAGCACAACGCCAACCCGACCTGGCCAAAGTGCCTGCGTGCACTTGCTGCCGTACCAAGAAAGCTTTGTCCATTGGGATTCCCACAAAGCGCACCAACCCCCCACCGCAACTTCGAATTTCAAAATACAAACTCGGATAGCTAACAGCGATCAAAGGCTTTTCCAGCATCCAAGTACCACCTGAAACAGATCACCTCGGCGAAGACTGAACAAACAGCCGCCACAAGCGGGCATAGCGACTGATAACCAGATTATCTCGCAGCAATAATACCGATTTCAACAGTGAATTGTGGCGACGCCAGACGCGGCGATTCCACACAGGCACGACAGGGCGCATTGCCACCCGTTGACCAAGCATCCCAAACAGCATTCATCTCAGCGAAATCATCCATACTGGTCAACCAAATCGTCGCCGACAGAACTTTAGATTTATCTGAGCCGGTCTCGGCCAATAGTCCGTCGATCTGAGCCAAGATCGCTTTGGTTTGATCTGCAACGCTGGCGCCCGGCGCACTTGCAGCGACCTGTCCCGCAAGATAAACAGTGTCGCCGTGAACCACGGCCTGGCTCATGCGGTCATTGGTGTGAAGACGTGTGATAGACATGCGTATATTCCATTTTCAATCTCGTGTCCCAACTCCTTATACCAATATCCAGGCGGTTGGAAACCGGAAGTCGCATTCAGGGGAGCCACCCAAAAAAGCCGATGTTTTTGATACGAAATAAGCGTGAGAATCCTATCAGCGCTTTTCAGGCGCCACCCCCTTGCAGATCATAACAAATGACGGACACAAATAATCTTCATCTGTAAGGTCAGTAAAAGTCTTACGCAAACAAACCTTAAAACCACTTAAACGCGTGGGAGGTCAGGCACAGTGCATGATACACCACAACAAAGCCCCGTTTTGACAAGCTCACATAGGTCTTTACCGTCCTCGTTTCGATGGGCTATGCGTCTTGGCACGACGATGATGACACGCATGGTATTAATTTAAGTTGCAAGATGGCCCGTCAATACAAGAGGCTCAGGCAGCAGATTAAAATAGATATTGACCGTTTCATAAAATAATGCACGACTATCGGCTTAATATATGGGGGGCTAAGATGAAACTTTTAGGATCAATAACACGCAGAGCCGTGATCGCAGCTGCGTTAAGCGTTGGAGCGTTGGCAGGCACAAGCGTCGCTGCTGCAGATAAATTGAAGGTGGCAGCGATTTACACGCTGCCGGTTGAACAGCAGTGGATCAGCCGTATTCACAAAGCGCTGAACGCAGCCCAAGACCGGGGCGAGATCGAATATCTCTATTCCGAAAATGTTGCCAACAACGACTATGAGCGGGTCATGCGTGAATACGCCGAACAAGGTCAGCAATTGATCGTCGGCGAAGTGTTCGGCTTGGAACGGGCGGCGCGCAAGGTTGCCAAAGACTATCAAGAAACCGCGTTTCTGATGGGGTCGTCATTTACACCTGTCGCGCCAAATTTCTCGGTTTTCGACAATTGGATCCACGAACCAAGCTATCTGTCTGGTATCGTCGCGGGTGCTATGTCCGAAAACAATCTGATTGGCATGGTTGGCGGCTATGCGATCCCGGAAGTTAACCGCTTAATGAACGCGTTTATGGATGGCGCGCGCGAAGTCAATCCCGATGTCAAATTTATGGTCAACTTTCTTGACAGTTGGTACGATCCGCCAAAGGCCAAAGAAAGCGCTTTTGCAATGATGGATGCCGGGGCGGATATTATGTACGCCGAACGCTTTGGCGTCTCTGACGCAGCGGTTGAGCGCGGTATAAAAGCCATTGGCAACGTAATTGATACCGCCGCCGACTATCCCGATACAATCCTCGCCTCAGCGCTTTGGCACATGGAGGCAACCATCGACAAAGCCATTGCCAATGTGGCCTCAGGCCGCTTTGAAGCAGCCGATTATGGTCAGTACAGCTTTATGGCCTATGGCGGTGGATCGCTGGTGATCGACAGCGCATTGGTCCCGGCCGATGTCGTGGCCAAGGTCAAGGCGCGCGAAGCCGAAATTCAAGACGGATTGTTTCGGGTCAACGTCAACGACGCCCGCCCTGTTTCCGACAAATGATAGGAATTTGCACCGGCCTCTGCTGGCGGCCGGTGCAGCGAAAAGGCAATTAAATGGGCAAAGTTTTCGCTCTTAAAAGCTTGTCCAAACGCTTTGGTTCCGTTTTGGCAAATGATAGGGTCAGCCTTGATCTGCATCAGGGTGAGGTACTGGCTCTGTTAGGCGAGAATGGATCCGGCAAAACCACTTTGATGAATATGCTGTTTGGGCACTACCTGCCCGATTCTGGCACGATCGACGTTGCAGACCGCGACGGCATCTTGCAACCGATGCTGCTGGGCCAGCCGCAGATCGCCCTGGCCAAGGGCATCGGGATGGTGCACCAGCATTTCACGCTGGCGGAAAACCTCAACGCCTTAGAAAATATCATGATGGGGTCTGAACGCCTGACCGCCCTGCGCCGGCAAACAGCGAGGGGGCGCGACAAGCTCAACCGGATTATGGATGAAACCGGACTGCGGGCGCCCATGGATGTACCGGTTGGGCGATTGTCCGTTGGCGAACGGCAGAGAATTGAAATTCTGAAAGCACTGTATCGGGATGTGCGTATTTTGGTTCTGGACGAGCCAACCGCTGTTTTGACCCCGCAAGAGGCCGATGCTTTATTTGAAAACATTCACACGATGGCCGCAGCTGGCCTTTCGGTTATTTTCATTTCCCACAAGCTGCGTGAAGTGCTGTCATTTTCACAGCGAATCGTGGTGCTGCGGCAAGGGCGCAACGTCGGTGAGTTGATCACCAAACAGACCAATGAGACAGAGATCGCCAAACTTATGGTCGGCAGCGGCGTTTCACTGGCCGACCGTGAAGATGTGACCCCGGGCGGGACTGTTCTCAAAATTGATCAGGCAGCCGTGAATGGGTACTCAAAGCGCGATACGCTGCAAGACCTGTCGCTTGAGGCGCGCGCACACGAAATTCTGGGTATCGCCGGTGTGTCGGGCAATGGCCAGACAGGACTTGCAGGATTGATCGCCGGCCTCAAGCGTCCCGTTACCGGGTCTATTGCAGTAGACGGCCAAATCATCGCACGGCCCTCTCCGAAGACAATGCTGAAGGCAGGCGTGGGCCGCATTCCGGAGGACCGACATCAAGAGGGAATAATCGGCACCTTGTCTCTGGCGGATAATTTGGTGATTGAACAGCTCGATGATCCCGCAGTGCAGCGCTTTGGTATTTTGCGCCGCACCGAGATCAAGGCGGCCGCGCACCAGCGGTGCGCAGACTATGATGTGCGCGGCCCGGGGGTAGACGCCGAAGCACGGTTGTTCTCGGGCGGTAATATTCAAAAAATGATCCTCGCTCGGGTGTTCGAGCAGAACCCAAAGCTTATTTTGGCAAACCAGCCCACCCGTGGTCTGGATATGGGCGCCAGCGCCGAGGTGCGGCGCAGATTGCTTGAGGCGCGCAAACGCGGCGCAGCCGTCGTGTTGATCTCAGAGGATCTGGATGAGGTTCTCGCCCTTTCTGACAGGATTTTGGTGATGCATGACGGACAGTTAACCCAAGCCAAAACCCGCGACCGGGCCACCATCGGCCTTTTGATGGCGGGAACCGCAACATGATGCGCATCGAACCCCGTCCCGAGATGACAAAAGCCATGTTAATCTCGGTGCCGATCCTGTCGGCCATAGCCTCTTTGGTAATTGCCGCCCTTCCGATTGCCTTTGCTGGGGCAGATATTTTGCAGGCCTACCGCGAAATGTTCAACGGCGTCTTCGGCTCGGTGTTTGCCATCTCAGAAATGCTGACCCGCGCAACGCCGTTAATGTTCACTGGTCTGGCCGCTGCTTTGGCCTTTCGCGCCCGGCTTTGGAATATTGGTGCCGAGGGGCAGCTGTATCTGGGCGCGCTAATGGCCGTCACGGTCGGGACCGGATATTTGGATCTGCCGCCGCTGATGCTGACGCCGGTGATTATCCTGATGGCCGCCCTGGCCGGCGCGGTGGGTATGGCGGTGCCGACGTTTTTAAAAATTCGCTTTGGCGCCGATGAGGTGGTCACCACGCTGTTGCTGAACTTTGTGATCCTGATTTTCGTTCAAATGATGTTGGAGGGCGCGCTGAAAGATCCAATGGGGCTGGGTTGGCCGCAATCGTCTCCAATCGTTGAAGAGGCAATGCTGCCGACCCTGTTACCACGCATGCGGGTGCATTCCGGGCTTATTCTGGCGCTTGTTTGCGCCGGGATTGCACAATTCATGCTCTCCCGCACAGTTTGGGGGTTTCGCCTGCGCGCAGTGGGGGAAAACCCCGTCGCCGCCGGTTATGCTGGTATTCCGGTCAACCGGTCGCTGTTTACTATCGCCATTGTCTCGGGTGGGCTGGCGGGATTGGCAGGCATGTCAGAGGTGGTTGGTCTCAAAGGATATCTTACCTCCGACCTCTCGCCGGGGTTTGGTTATATCGGAATAGTCGTCGCCATGCTGGCCGGTCTGTCTCCCGCAGGCGTGGTTCTGGCAGCGTTGTTTATCGCCTCGGTCTTTGTGGGTGCAGATAGTATGAGCCGGGCAATGGGGGTCTCATCATATCTCGCTGATCTTATTGTGGCCCTGTCGCTGTTGTCGGTGCTAATCGGTGGTTTTTTCACCCGCTTTCGGGTCATTTGGTCCACCCGTAACCGCAGGCAAAGCCCATGATGGATATCCTGAACATCCTGATGAGCGAGTCGTTTTGGGCGGCGTCCCTGCGCATTGCCTCGCCATTGATTTTCGGGGTGCTCGGCGCGCTTTTATGCGAGCGTGCCGGTGTGCTGAACCTTGGGATCGAAGGCATATTTGTCGCGGGCGCAATGGCCGGTTGGATGGCGGTTTGGCTGGGGGCTGGCCTTTGGGGCGGCGTATTTTTTGCCGCGCTCGCAGGCGCTGCATTGGGGCTTTTGCACGGCATTTTAACTGTGCCGCTCGGGCTGTCACAACATGTATCTGGGCTGGGTGTCACGATGTTTGCCACCTCGCTCAGTTATTTTACGTACCGGACCTCATTGCCAGATGTAACCTCACCCCCGCGCATTGAACCGTTTCGGGCGCTCGATATTCCCATCTTGTCGGATCTGCCATTTATCGGACCCGTCTTATTTCAGCAAACCGCCCTGACATGGGTCGCCTTGGGATTGGTGGGCGCGGTTTGGTATATCATGAGCCGCACCCCTTTGGGCACAGCATTGCGCGCCGTGGGCGACAATCCCGACAGCGTCGATGCGCAGGGATTGTCGGTCTATGGACTGCGCATCGGGGCGATTGTTGCGGGCTCTGCGCTGATGGCACTCGGGGGGGCATTTCTAACAATGTCAGCCTTTGATGCCTTCTTTTTCGGCATGGTCAACGGCCGGGGCTGGATTTGTATCGCGCTGGTGATCTTTGCCAGTTGGCGCCCGGGAAAAGCCTTGCTTGGGGCGATCTTATTTGGGGCATTTGACGCCTTGCAAGTACGCTTGCAAACCGAAGTTGGCGCCCTAGTGCCAAGCCAGATTTTCTTGATGACCCCCTATATTTTATCGATACTTGCCCTTGTTGTCGCGGCACGAAGAGCCGATTATCCCCGCGCGCTGCTCAAGCCATGGTTCAAGGGACAACGATAAGGACATGTCAATGTTTGATCTGATTGTAAAAAACGCAACCCTCCCCGATGGCACCCGCGGTATCGATATCGGCTGCAAGAACGGCGTGATTGCCGCCATAGAGCAGAACTTGACCGCCGAGGCCAGCCAGTCGATTGAAGCAGACGGACACCTCGTGTCACCGCCCTTTGTCGATCCGCATTTTCATATGGATGCGACACTTTCATTAGGCACTCCGCGAATGAATGTCTCAGGCACCCTGCTTGAGGGCATCGCTCTGTGGGGCGAATTAAAGCCGGTGCAGAGCGTCGAACAGATTTTTGAGCGCGCCATGCGTTATTGCGATCTGGCAGTGTCCATGGGCATCGGCGCGATCCGCAGCCATGTCGACGTCTGCGATGACAGCCTCAAAGGCGCCCAAGCCTTGCTTGAAGTGCGCAAACAGGTGGCGCCCTATCTCGATCTGCAACTGGTTGCCTTTCCACAAGACGGGGTTCTGCGCGACCCCACCGCTCTGAACAATCTTGAGCGGGCTCTTGATATGGGTGTAGATATTGTTGGCGGTATTCCACATTTTGAACGCAGCATGGCGGACGGGGCCACCTCGATCCGGCTGTTGTGTGAGATCGCAGCCGCGCGCGGCCTGAGGGTGGATATGCATTGCGACGAAAGCGACGATCCCCATAGCCGGCATATCGAAACGCTTGCCTATGAGACCCAACGCCTTGGATTAAACGGCCGGGTGGCCGCGTCACATCTGACCTCAATGCACTCGATGGATAATTACTATGTCTCAAAACTGATCCCGTTGATTGCCGAGGCAGGGGTCCACGCAATCCCCAATCCATTGATCAATATCATGCTGCAAGGTCGCCACGACAGTTATCCAAAGCGGCGCGGCCAGACCCGGGTGCCCGAGTTGCGCGATGCCGGTATTACGATTGGTTTTGGCTCGGATTGCGTGATGGATCCCTGGTACTCGCTGGGCAAGGCCGATATGCTGGATGTGGCGTTTATGGGGCTGCATGTCGGACATATGTCCAGCCGCGCTGATATGCGCTGGTGCTATGAAGCCGTCACTGCTAATTCGGCCAAACTCATGGGGCTAGAAAAATACGGGCTTGAGGTTGGGAATCATGCCAATTTCGTTATACTTCAGGCCAAAGACACGATAGAAGCCATCCGGCTGCGTGCAAATCGACTGGCTGTGGTGCGGCACGGGGCGATTATCGCCAAAACCACGCCGCAGATTACAACGATAAATCTGCCAGATCGTCCCAGCACGGTGCAATCAGATACCTACGCCCCCCGATCCCCGTCAGAGAGGTGAACCACGACAACCCCCAGAAATCGGGGCGTTTTTCACAATGGCAAACCCGCTTACATCGTCCTGCGTAAAAGACCGCGCGATCTGGGTGATCTAGGCGGATAGACGGGTAGAAGCCGCCGCTAATTGCCCAGATATGAACCAGTAAAAAAGTAATTGCACCGCACATTTCCGACTAGAGTCAACCATGGAAATATACGGGGGGTATGACTCCATAAAGAGCGCTTTCGGTAAAAACCGCTATCTCGAATTACCCGTTGCACGCATTGTGTTCAGCCTTTCCTATCCTATCCAGGATTATAGGCAGCTGATTGTTCTGTTTAGGCGCGGTTGGTCATACTGCACAACCTAATCCTTATAGGCCGCTGATAGTAATGAATAAAATTTCCTACTAGAACAGATCATAGACTCATTTTGTTGGACTGCTGAGTAACACCCTCCAAGGAAGTCACTCAAAATTGGTCCGCGGAATTGGCGTTGAAGTGCATCGAAGACACCTACAAGTCACAAAAATCACAAATAAAGTTTTTATTGATTGACGAGTCAATTAATAAAAACTAGCCTGATTTCATCAAAAAAATAAGCTGCACCGATATTATTATAAAATTTAATACCATATCATTTGGCCTCAGGACATGTAACACTCTGTTTTGTTACACTTCTGACCGCCACCTGACTCGACTCACTTGGCGTATAACAACTGCAATAGGAGAAAAATATGAAACTAAGATCATCAATTTTGACATCACTGGCCACCAGCGCCCTCTTCGCCACGTCCTTGATGGCAGAGACCGAATTGACCGTCTATACAGCAGTCGAGGCTGAGGACCTTAGCCGTTATGCAGCAAAGTTCAATGAAAGCCATCCTGATATCACAATCAATTGGGTGCGCGATTCAACAGGCATCATCACAGCCAAACTGCTGGCAGAGCGGGACAACCCGCAGGCTGATGTCGTTTGGGGTCTGGCTGGAACTTCGCTGTTGTTACTGAAAGCGGAAGGCATGCTTGAGGCCTATAAACCTGCCGGTGTTGAAAACTTGGATAGCAAGTTCGTTGACGGCGATAACCCACCGGCTTGGGTCGGAATGGACGCATGGGTGGCGGCGGTTTGCTATAACACCGTCGAAGCTGGCAAAGCTGGTCTGACACCACCGACATCTTGGCAAGATCTGACAGACCCACAATATGCCGGCCATATCATCATGCCGAACCCGAACTCTTCCGGCACCGGGTTTTTGGACGTTTCAAGCTGGTTGCAGATATTTGGTGAAGAAGGTGGCTGGGCCTATATGGATGCGCTGCATGAAAATATTGCGCGCTATACCCATTCGGGATCAAAACCTTGCAAACTGGCAGCCGCCGGCGAAATACCAATCGGGGTATCCTTTGCTTTTCGCGGGGCAAAATCCAAAGCTGCAGGAGCGCCACTTGATATTATTGTGCCCTCCGAAGGCGTTGGTTGGGACATGGAAGCCACAGCAATTGTTGCAGGTACGGCCTATCTTGAAGCCGCTCAGAAACTGGTCGATTTTTCTGTCACACGCGAAGCCAACGAGATGTACAACCAAGGCTATGCGGTTGTCGCCTATCCCGGGGTTGCCAAACCGGTTGAATTCTTCCCCGAGGGTTTGATCGACGCGATGATTCCGAATGATTTCGAGTTCGCCGCCAATAACCGTGCAAGAATTCTGGACGAGTGGCAGTCGCGGTACGACGGAAAGTCCGATCCTAAATAAATGTCTTGACGCAGGGGTTTTACCGCCCCTGCGTTTACATTATCCCTGCAACAAGATCGATGTCTCACCATCCTGATTTTGTTGAACACTCAAAGCCACAGGTTGATTAATGACCGATCCACTGGCCCTGTTGCGTTGTATGAAGGAAGTTTTCCGTGAACCACCTCGCCGCCCTAAAAACAGATCCGAAACCTACTTATTTGAAAATTGAGAATATCTGGAAAGCTTTTGGCAATTTTCTAGCCCTGAAAGACGTCTCGCTTGACATCAAGGAGGGCGAATTTGTCTGCTTTCTCGGGCCGTCAGGATGCGGTAAAACCACGCTTTTACGGGCAATTGCTGGATTGGACTTACAAACCAAGGGTCAGGTTGCGCAAGGCGGCAAAGACATTTCGAACCTGCCCCCTTCAGAGCGTGATTATGGAATTGTGTTTCAATCATATGCTCTGTTTCCGAACCTGACAATCGAGCAAAATATTGCCTTCGGACTGGAAAACGCCGGCCGCAGCAAACCAGAGATTTCCAATCGTGTGGTAGAATTGCTGCGCCTTGTCGGTCTGACCGAACAAGCCAAGAAGTATCCGGCACAATTGTCGGGTGGCCAGCAACAGCGCATTGCGCTGGCGCGCGCCATCGCCACCAGCCCGGGTCTGTTGCTGCTTGATGAACCTCTCTCGGCGCTTGACGCCAAAGTGCGGGTGCATCTGCGCCACGAAATCAAGACGCTGCAACAAAAGCTGGGCATCACAACCGTGATGGTCACCCATGATCAGGAAGAGGCGCTCTCGATGGCCGACCGGATCGTGGTGATGAACCATGGCAGCGTCGAACAAGTCGGCACCCCGACCGAGGTTTATTGCACGCCTTCCACCCTATTTGTCGCTGATTTTATTGGTGAGATGAATCAACTGCGCGGTCTTGCCAAGACCCCCGATCAAGTGACAGTCGGACCCACAACTTTAAGCTGTGTTGAGCATGATTTCCCACAAGGCAGTGACATCATCATCGCCATCCGCCCAGAGGATATAGTTCCCCATGGTGCCGCCCAGCCGGAAACCTCAGTTGCTGACTCTGGCGTCGACACCCCCTCTACCAGTCAGGACAATCTGTTTCAGGCGCGCCTCACAGAAATGGAGTTTCTCGGCTCTTTCTGGCGCTGTCGGTTACACAGCGATGCTTTTAGCACCAACATAATCATCGCGGATTTCTCGATCAATGCAGTCCGGCGGCTGGACTTGCGCTGTGAGCAGACAGTAACTATCGAGCTTCCCTCAGCACATTTGCTGGCCTTTGCCCCGCTGTTGGATCAGGCATCGGTAGGTCAGGCATGAACCTGCTACAAACCACCCCTGACACACTGCCAGTTGGCCCCGTGGTAAAAGGCAAGCTTAGCCGTGATGACATTTTAATGCGCGGCGGCATGATGGTAATTGCGCTTTATCTGGTGATCACATTGGTGATGCCGCTCTATGCAATGTTTTCAAAATCCTTCTCGACCTACCAGATCGAATTGGCACAATATGAAGTTCAGGTCAGTGACGAATCTGGGAAATTTAATACCCCCGCCTTTACGCTGGCCGACCGCAATAACCAGATCGAGGCAGTGCCGCAAGATGATCTGAGCACCGGTTCTGGTGGACGGCTCGGGGTGACAAAATTCTTTCCTGATTTCAGTTTTCGCAGCCCGGTCATGTACCGGATTCGCAATCTTGATGACGGGGGGCGCTTTCTTGTCGGCTCGGCTCTGAAAGACGATACCAACTGGTATGAATTGGACAGCAACACCTTCCGCAGAGTGCAACTCAGACCGGTTAAATCCACCGGGATTGACAATTTTGTCAATTATTTTTCAACGCCGGCCCTCTTCAATTCGATCAAAAATTCGCTAATGATCTCGGTGATCAGCACCATCATTACCGTCACGCTGGCGTTTTGGTTTGCCTATGCGCTGAACCGCAGTTGCATGCGGTTCAAAGGGCTGTTTCGGTTGATTGCCATGGCCCCCATTCTTGTGCCGTCGCTGTTGCCCGGCATTGCGCTGGTCTATCTGTTCGGGGCGCAGGGCATTCTGAAAGAACTGATGTTTGGCGCCAGCATTTACGGCCCGATTGGCATCGTCATCGGATCGGTCTTTTTCACCTTTCCTCATGCATTTTTAATAATTTCGACGGCGCTGGCCATCTCGGATGCGCGGCTCTATGAAGCCGCGGTGTCACTCAAGGCCTCGCCGTGGCGCACCTTTTGGAGAGTGACCATCCCCGGCGCCCGCTATGGGCTGATTTCAGCGGCTTTCGTCGTGTTCAACTTGGTGATCACCGATTTCGGCCTGCCCAAAGTCATCGGCGGCCAGTTCAACGTGCTCGCCGTCGACATCTATAAACAGGTCATCGGGCAACAGAATTTCGAGATGGGCGCGGTTGTCTCGGTGGTGCTGATCATTCCGGCTATTTTGGCCTTTGCCATCGACCGGCTTGTGCAAAGCAAACAAGTGGCGCTATTGACCGCGAGATCGGTGCCCTATGCACCGACACCCAATGCCAAAACCGATAATTTTTTCCTGATCTATTGTAGTGTGGTTGCCCTGTTTGTGGTTGGGATTCTGGCCATCTGCCAGTTTGCCGCGCTGATTAAATTCTGGCCCTATGATTTGAGCCTGAGCCTGAACAACTATCAGTTCGACAAAATGGACGGCGGTGGTTGGGGGGCGTATTATAACTCAATCAAACTGGCTATTTTGACCGCTATTATCGGCACGTCAGTGGTGTTTTTCGGGGCGTATCTGGTCGATAAGTCAAACGGCTTTCGCACCGGCCGCGCAATATTCCAGATGTTCGCCATGCTTCCAATGGCGATCCCCGGCATGGTGTTGGGGCTGGCCTATATTTTCTTTTTCAACAACCCCGAAAACCCGCTTAATACGATCTATGGCACGATGGCGATCTTGGTGGTCTGTACCGTAACCCATTTTTACACAGTATCCCATCTCACTGCGGTGACGGCGCTGAAACAAATGGACCGCGAGTTCGAATCCGTTTCTGCCTCGCTCAAACAGCCAACGTTGAAGCTGTTCTCGAGGGTCACGGTCCCTGTCTGTATGCCCGCGATTCTGGACATCTCAATCTATCTGTTTGTCAATGCAATGACGACGGTCTCGGCTGTGGTTTTTCTGTATTCGCCAAAGACAGCGCTGGCCTCGATTGCGGTGCTCAACATGGATGATGCCGGTGACATCGCACCGGCAGCGGCGATGGGTATGATGATTTTCTATACCAATGCAGCCGCACGGATTCTGCATCTGCTTGTATCCAAAAGGCTTTTGAAGCGCACACAAGCCTGGCGGCAACGCTAGCCCAAGTCCTGCACAGTTCCGTTACTGCTCAACAAGTCCTGCACAACCCCTGTGAACGCACGAATAATGCGTAAATCTCTGCGTTGGCCCAGAAAGGCGATGGTTTCACTCATGTGCAGGTCAACGCCCTCCAATTCGATCGGTATCAAACGCTGATCATCACCAAGTTCGGCTTGCGACACAAAGCCGATTCCAGCGCCAGAGGCAACAACCTCACGCATTGCCTCACGTCCTTCGGCTTCGATAACCGGGGACAGAACAACCCCCTGCCTCTGAGCTTCTCGCTCGATATTTTCGCGGGTTTTTGAACCAGCCTCTCGAAACACCAGCGGAAAATGAGCCAGATCTTCAAGGCGCATGCGCTTGGTACCAATCGGCACCACCCCTTTGCCGGCAAAGGCAAGTATCTGTGTTTTTCCCAAGTCTAGCGTTTCAATATCGGCCCCCGGGGACAGGCCACCTAGAACCCCGATCTCTGCATCATAAGACCTGAGTCTGTCCACAACATCTTCCGAATTGCCCGATTGAAGTAAAACATGCACTTTGGGATAGCGTTTGCGAAATTCGGCTAAAATCTGGGTCACATGACGCGCCGAGTCCGCAATGATTCGAATACGGCCATCCATCTCGGTGCGGGCCTCGGAAAGATATTCATCGATGTGTTGCTCAATTTCAAAAAACTGTTTGGTCAATAAAAAAAGCTGCTCGCCTGCCTGTGTCAGAGCAATCACTTTACGTTCGCGATTGAACAATAGTACATCATAATCCTGCTCTAATTTACGCACCTGTTCAGACACCCCCGGCTGGGTGATGTGCATGGCTGCTGCTGCCCTTGAAAACCCGCCTTTGAGCGCCACAAAGTGAAACGCCCGCAATTGACTGTAACGCATCTGGGACCCTGCTTATCATATATAAGTCATATTTATGGATTAATCTATAATAGCAATTTTACATATGTCCAGAGATTGTGCATTGCTCGCACCAAACAACCCCGTTGGAGTGTCGTGATGAAAGCCAGCTCGCCCGAAATACAACGCCCCCGCTTGGGAGAACCCTATCTTCTCACCCCGGGCCCCTTGACCACATCTTATCAGGTAAAAGAACAAATGCTGCGCGACTGGGGCAGTTGGGATGGTGATTTTCGCGCTATGACGCAAGAAATACGGACCCAACTTCTGGCGTTGATCGATGACAGTGATGGGAACGGTGCACAGGATTTTGACTGTGTGCCAATGCAGGGCAGCGGATCTTTTTCGGTCGAAGCGATGTTGGGAACGTTTGTTCCAGCCACGGGTAAAGCTCTGGTGCTGGCAAACGGTGCCTATGGAAAACGCTCGGCACAAACACTGGAATATTTAAAACGCGATCACATTGTTCTGGATAAGGGCGATTACCTGCCGCCACGCGGCGAGATGGTCGCACAGATACTGGCCCAAGATCCGGCCATCACCCATGTGGTTGCGATCCATTGCGAAACCAGCTCGGGCATTTTAAACCCAATCGAAGAGATCTCTCAGGCCACCTATGCTGCCGGTCGCGTCCTGCTGATCGACAGCATGTCAGCCTTTGGTGCCCTGCCGCTTGAGGCAAACCAGATCCGCTTTGAAGCTTTGGTGTCTTCGGCCAACAAATGCATTGAGGGTGTGCCCGGCTTTGGATTTGTGATTGCTCGCAAAACTGCATTAGAAGCCGCCAAGGGCAACTCGCATTCGCTGTGTCTCGACCTACATGCGCAATGGGCGCATATGAACAAAACCGGACAATGGCGCTATACTCCGCCAACGCATGTGGTCGCAGCCTTTCTCGAGGCGTTGCGCGCCCACAAAGCAGAGGGTGGCGTCGCAGCAAGAGGCGCACGCTATCGCGAGAACCGGGATGTCATTGTCGAAGGCATGCGCAAGCTGGGCTTGGAAACGCTGTTGAAAGACCGCTGGCTGTCGCCGATCATTGTCACATTTTTCTGCCCTGCCGACCCAAAGTTTAAGTTCGGGCAGTTTTATGACCTGATGAAGCAAAAAGGCTTTATTATTTACCCCGGCAAACTAACTGAGTTGGACAGCTTTCGGATTGGGTGTATTGGCCAAATGGACGCAAACGTCATGCGGCAGGTGGTCAGCGCTGCTCAACAAGCCCTACAAGAGATGGGCGTCGTCGATGGCACTCCGCCAGCTGCGGCGCTCGAAGAACGCAAGCGTCTGCTTGCTTGATAGATACCGTTTGTAAAAGGAATACCAAATGAACCATGACACGCCGATTATTACAAACGGACGCAGTTATCCGATCCCCAAAACAACGGCGATTGCGATTTGCCTTGACGGGTGTGAGCCCGCTTATCTGGACGCGGCCATCGCCGATGGCTTAATGCCAACACTCAAGCGCATGCGCGAGACCGGAACCGACCGTCTGGCGCATTCGGTCATCCCGTCGTTCACCAATCCTAACAACCTGTCGATTGCCACCGGCCGCCCACCCAGTGTGCATGGCATCTGCGGTAATTTCCTGTTTGATCCAGACAGTGGCGAAGAGGTAATGATGAACGATGTGCGCTTCCTGCGCGCGCCAACCATTTTTCAAAAGTTCTATGAAGCCGGTGCCAAAGTGGCAATTGTGACGGCAAAAGACAAATTGCGCGCGCTTTTGGGATCGGGCATGGCGTTTGACGAAGATCGAGCGCGGTGTTTTTCCGCCGAGAAATCCGCCAGCTCAACCCTGACCGAGCACGGTCAAGATGCAGCGGCTGACTGGCTCGGCATGCCACAACCCGATGTCTATTCCGCACAGCTGTCCGAATTTGTCTTCGCCGCCGGTGTCAAACTGATGCAGGAATGGTCACCAGACGTCATGTATCTGACCACCACCGATTACATACAGCATAAATATGCCCCCGACGATGCCGAAGCGAAATCGTTTTACCGGGTGTTCGACACTTATCTGAAGCAACTTGACGCAATGGGTGCCGCCATCGTCGTCACGGCCGATCACGGCATGAAGCCCAAGCATCTGGCCGACGGTTCGCCGGCAGTTGTCTATGTACAAGACCTGATGGATAACTGGCTGGGAGACGCTGCAGCGCGGGTTATTTTGCCAATCACGGATCCTTATGTGGTGCATCACGGCGCGCTGGGATCTTTTGCCACCGCCTATCTGCCCGAAACGGCTGATATCGCCGATATCGTCGCAAAACTGCAGGCCACAGCCGGTATCACCGATGTGTTGACCAAAGCACAGGCGGTGGACCGCTTTGAGCTGCCCGCCGACCGTATTGGCGACATCGTTATGGTCTCGGGGGAAAACATGACTATCGGCACCTCTGAACACCGCCATGACCTTGCTGCCCTCGATGTGCCGCTGCGCAGCCACGGCGGTCTGACTGAACAGGAAGTTCCCTTTATCGCCAATCGAGTGCTTGATCTGCCAAGCCAGCCCGAGTTGCGCAATTTTGACGCGTTCTTCTATGCAACCACTGCAGCCGCCCTTTAAATACGGAAAGCCCACACACCATGACACAAGATATAAAAATTCGTCACGAAGGCATGCGCATCGGCGGTGAGACAGTCTTTACCGATGCGGTTGTCGAAGTCCGCTATCCCTATACCGATCAGGTGATCGGCACGGTGCCGGCAGGCACGGCTGAGCATGCACGCAAAGCGTTTGATATTGCAGCCTCATACAAATCAACATTAACCCGCTATGAGCGTCAGCAGATACTGTTCCGCGCCGGTGAGTTGATCCGTGAACGCCGCGAGGAACTGGCCTATTGGCTAACCTTGGAGCTGGGCATCTGTCAGCAGCATGCTCTGTATGAAACTGGACGTGCGTATGATGTATTTACGCTGGCTGGACAGTTGGCGATTTTAGACGACGGCCAAGTGTTTTCTTGCGACCTGACCCCACAAGGTAAGGATCGTAAAATCTTTACCAAACGGGAACCGGTTGGCGTGATTTCGGCGATCACCCCGTTCAATCATCCGCTGAATATGGTCAGTCACAAGATTGCGCCGGCAATCGCAACCAACAATTGCGTTGTCTGCAAACCAACCGAATTGACGCCTCTGACCGCGATCGCACTGGCCGATATCTTATATGATGCCGGCCTGCCACCCGAGATGTTTCAGATCGTGACCGGCTGGCCACAGGACATCGGTGAAGAGATGATCGTCAATGATCAGATCGATATCATTACCTTTACCGGCGGTGTCCCTGTCGGCAAGCTTATTGCCTCAAAAGCCGGTTATAAACGCACTGCGCTGGAACTGGGGGGCAATGACCCGTTGATCATTCTCAACGATCTCAATGATGCCGATTTGGAAAAGGCCGCCACAATTGCTGTGGCGGGGGCAACCGGCAATTCGGGCCAGCGCTGCACCGCTGTCAAACGCATTTTGGTGCAAGACTCTGTGGCGGACCGCTTTGTGCCGCTGGTGCTGGAAAAAGCCAAGGCGATCCGCTTTGGTGACCCGATGGATCCCGACACTCAACTGGGCTGTGTGGTCCATTCCCAAGCTGCAGAACTGTTTGAAAACAGAGTATTAGACGCCGAACGTCAAGGCGCAGAAATCCTTTATCACCCCGGTCGCAAAGGCGCTTTGCTGCCACCGATTGTGATCGACAAAGTGCCACATGGCAGCGAGCTGGTGATGGAAGAAACCTTTGGCCCGATCGTGCCGATTGTTCGCGTACCCGATGATGATGACGCAGTGATGCGCATCTCGAACAGCACCGAATTCGGCCTGTCTTCGGGGGTCTGCACCAATGACCTGCACCGCGCCACGGCCTTTATCAACGGGCTGGACGTCGGCACCTGCAACATCTGGGAACAACCCGGCTACCGGATTGAAATGTCGCCCTTTGGCGGCATAAAAGACAGCGGCAACGGCGTTAAGGAAGGCGTATTGGAAGCGATGAAGTTCTTCACAAATGTGAAGACCTATTCACTGCCCTGGCCGCGGTAATCGACGTTATCTACATCGTATCTGACCGGGGGGGCGCTGGTCTCGGTCGGTATGCAGCTTACTTCGGCTGCCCGCCCACCGCCGTCACCCCCTGCGAGATTCCATGAGTTTATCGCTGATTTTTATCGTTTTGATCGCGGCCTTCCTGCACGCATTCTGGAACGCTTTGGTCAAAGGGTCAGGCGACAAGACGATCGTGCTGGGCCTCATTGCACTGGGCCATATGGTGCCGGGTATCGCCATAGCAGCGCTGGCACCACTGCCCGGATGGGACGCAGCGCCCTATATAATTGCCTCAACTCTGATCCATTGGGGATATTATTATTTCTTAAATCTCGCCTATCGAATGGGAGATCTGAGCCTTGTCTATCCCATCACCCGGGGTTTGGCCCCGGTCTTGGTGGCGTTAGGGGCGCAACTGTGGATCGGTGAAGCGCTGCCCGCCTTGGCGTGGCTGGGAATTTTCTCGGTCTCGGCGGGGGTGATGATCCTGTCACAGGGTATTTTCAAAATGGGGCTGCCAAAAATATCGGTTGCCGCGGCAGTTATTGTCGCAGCCATTGTGGCGGCCTACTCGCTCGTCGACGGTGTCGGCGTACGGCTGTCAAAAAATGTAATGGGCTATATCGGATGGTTGTTCACCGCCGAGGCTTGCGTTGCGTTGTATATCTTCACAACCCGGTGGGCGCGGGTGAGAGCGATGCCGATAAAAACCTGTATGCTTGGATTCATCGGCGGCGTACTGTCGGCCACGGCCTATGCGCTGGTGCTCTATGTCAAGACTGAAGCGCCTTTGGGCACGGTCTCGGCCCTACGCGAAACATCAGTAATTTTCGCCGCGCTGATTGGTGTCATTTGGTTTGGAGAGGGGCCAAAGATCCGCCGCCTTGTGGCAGCGGGGATCGTTGCAACTGGCACAATTTTGATCGGAATGGCATCTTGACCTTGCACCAACAGGCGACCGCACAGCAGAGATGCGCTCTGTTGGACGCTGATAAGCGTATCTTTTCCCCCTGACCCTCAACATTTCCGGATCATAGAGCGGCGACAGTTGCGCCGGACAGGGAACCCGCTGGCTTGCCACTTCTAATTCATAGGTGCCTGATAATATGAAATCGCGATCGATTACCTGATTGCTGCGCACAAAGCCCATGCCAATCGATTTGCCGATGGTATGGCCAAACCCGGCCGAACTAAGCCGCCAACCCGCACTCCGTTGCGATAGATCGTCTCGCGACCTAACAAGATCACATCCGGCGCAGAGGTGAAAATTGTCATCCGCTTTTTCACTCCGTCCGATGCCTGCGGCATCAAAGCATCACGGCCCTTAAAGGCCAGATTGGTGTCAAGTTTGACCGCAAACCCCAGCCCGGCTTCAAATGATGTATGATCGGGTCCGATATCGGCAGACCACGCCCGAAATTCTTTCTCCAATCTCAGAGTTTCAATCGCGCGGAAGCCTGCATTGCGCAGGGCGTGTATCGCTCCCGCATGATCGATCGCATCATAGACAGCCGCTGCATATTCCGTCGGCAGATGTAACTCCCAGCCCAGTTCGCCAACATAGCTGACCCGAAGCGCTGAGACCGGACAGCCTGCAATGTCGATGGTTTTCGACGCGCCAAAAGGCAGCACGTCATTGCTGATATCATCGCTGGTGATCGCTTGCAGGATCGGGCGGGCGTTCGGTCCA
>Ga0209374_1000533_pt1 | contig 42196 bp, 32 predicted proteins | sample SaaInlLV_DNA_10m_FD_184683 | JGI IMG/M metagenome (GOLD analysis project Ga0209374, IMG submission 184683) | Marine microbial communities from expanding oxygen minimum zones in the Saanich Inlet - SI075_LV_DNA_10m (SPAdes) (version 2) | ecosystem: Environmental > Aquatic > Marine > Unclassified ... | reverse complement strand
CTGTCCCCATCTACAACACCAGAATTATTGGTCGAACAACGAGGCAGAATCGCCATCATCACGTTGAACCGTCCAGAGCGATACAACGCCATTAGTCGCGATATGCTAAGTGAATTATCGGCAAAAGTGGTTGAAGCGAATAAGGATCCCGAAATCCGATGCATTGTTCTGACCGGTGCGGGGAAGGGATTCTGTGCCGGGCTCGATCTGATTGGCGTTGGTGAGGGCAATATTGGCGGCGGTGCTAAAGACGGCAATCGGCCCGCGCGACAATTATTCGATTTGCGAGACGCGCCCATCAACGTGATGTGGAACATTGATACGCCCATTATCTGCGCCTTAAATGGACCTGCCGCCGGCTATGGGATGGATGTTGCGCTGTTGTGTGACATGAGAATTGCCTCGGAGACGGCCAAGATGGCGGCGGTGACGGCGAAGCGCAATGTGGTGCCTGAAAGCGGTGGTACCTGGCTGCTGCCACGTCTAATCGGTTGGGGTAAAGCCGCCGAACTCTACTATCGAGCTCGTACGGTGGATGCTGAAGAATGCTTGTCGATGGGCTTGATTAATACCATTGTGCCGGCGGAAGACTTGATGGCAACCGCTATGCAGTGGGCCGAGGAGATCGCGGATAATGCACCGCTAGCGGTGCAGACGACCAAGCGCATGATGCGGATGGGGCTGGAGGAATCCTACGACACGGCCGTCGATCACCTGATGGTGCACTTAGGCGGAATGTTCCAAAGTGAAGACTTCAAAGAAGGGGTCCAAGCGTTTTTAGAAAAACGAAAGCCAGAATTCACAGGGCGATAAAGTGCACGGCTGCTGCGAGCGTTTAGCTTGCAGCAGCCGTGTGGGTCATCAGGAGGCCGCTTGCTTTTTCTTGTAGGGCGGCCCCATTTTTGCCATTAATTTTGAAATGCTGGCGGTTTGCTTATAAACCGACTTGGCATGGCTGAAGGTTTTGAAGCCCTCGATGCCATGGTATGAGCCCATGCCACTTGGGCCAACACCACCAAACGGTAATTCTTCCTGAGCGATATGCATAATCACATCATTCAGGGTCACGCCGCCTGAGGTCGTTTGATCGAGTACGCGCCGGGTTTCCTGCTGGTCGTGACCAAAGTAATACAGGCCAAGTGGCCGGTCGTGATCATTCACGTAATCGATGGTCTCACTGACATCTTGATAGGTTTTAACGGGGAGCAATGGCCCGAAAATTTCTTCCTGCATACACAGCATGTCGTCGGTGGGGTTGAGCACAAGGGTTGGGGGAATCCGGTGATGCTCTTGTTGGCTGAAATCCTCATTGGCAGGATTAATCGCAACAATCTCAGCCCCCTTCGCCTCGGCATCGGTCAGATAATTTTGAAGCCGGTCGTAGTGACGTTCATTAACGATTGAGGTGTAATCCTCGTTGTCTTTCAGATTAGGGTACATCTCGGTAACCGCCGTTCTCGCGGCTTCGACAAATTCGTCGCGGTCTTCCTCTGGCACCATCACATAGTCCGGGGCAAGACAGATCTGGCCTGCATTCATCGTATTACCCGTCATGACATTTCGAGCGGCCAACTTGATGTCCGCCGAGCGACCGATAATGACGGGTGACTTACCACCGAGTTCCAAAGTCAGGGGTACGAGGTTCTCAGCGGCCGATCGCATGACGTGCTTGGCCACGCTCGTTGCGCCCGTGAATAATAGGTGATCAAAAGCGAGCTCGCTGAACGCTTGACCAACGTCAGGACCACCCGTAAAGACTGCCATTTCGTCTGGATCAAAACGGCTTTCAATGAGGCTTTTCATGAGCGCTGATGTTTCAGGCGAGTATTCAGAAGGTTTGATCATCGTTCGATTGCCGGCGGCTAAAATACCAGCAAGGGGCGCAAAGGTCAGTTGCACTGGAAAATTCCAAGGGCTAATGCAGCCGACGACCCCTAGGGGTTGGAATTCGATTCGAGAGCGCCCGCCAAGGAGATTGAGCGGAAACATCGTGCCGCGTTTTTCTGCCTTCATCCAAGTCTTAACCTGTTTGATGGCATTTTTAAGTGGACTGATGGCGCCATCGATATCCGCCATTTTAGATTGATCTAGGCTGCGGTGACCAAAATCCCGGCGCATCGCATCACACAACGCATCGCCATTGCTTTCAAGAATCGCAATACTGCGTTTTAGTCGATCGATCCGGAGTTCCGCACTGACGTGACCGCCCGCGATTTGCGCGGCCTTTTGCGACTTAAGCCGTAATTGCATGTCGTTGATGACGTCTGTTGTCATGTGTGTGTTCCCTTTATTTGACGTTTTATTTTAATTTATGAAGTGGTCCGTATTGGTTCCGGCATGCATCTTTGGATCTTTATCGGTGCAATACCTGTTTTATCACGACCAACGACGGTATAGGTTTGTTCTTTATTATGTAGGAGTCGCCAAGGCACTTGCAAACCGGCGTAATGGCCTGCCCAGCATAGGCCTTCGTCACAATTTAGATCGATCGCACAAGGGATTGTTAATGTCAGGCGGGACAACCGTCTTGATCCCAGCGGTCATTTGATCAAGTGATCAGGCGGTCAGGCGAAGACGCGGCTGCGTGAAGGCATAAATCAAAGCATCGTGTTTGACCTCATGGAGCGTTAAACCGTCTTTTTCTTCGCGCAAGAATTGCGCGCCGGTTTTGATCGCAACCTGACGGCTCGCAGAATTATGAACTGACAAAGTGATCAGGACTCGTTTGAGTTCGAGGTGCTGCAAACCGAGTGCTGCAAGGCCGCGTGCGGCCTCGGTGGCATACCCGTATCCAGTGCAATCCGTACGAACCCAATAGCCTAGGTTGGCGTCGCCAAGCTCACTTGGCGAATCAAGGCCCACTCCGCCGATGAGGGCCCCGGTGGCAGACGCTTCAATTAAAAAAGCGAATTGCGTTCGATCTCGCCAAGTTGCCTGCGCGAAACGAATCCAGGTCTTGGCGTCCTTGCGATCGTATTGGGGGTGGCACCAAGGCAAAAACGGCATCAGTTCTGCACTGGAGTGTCGCACAGATTGGAATAGGCGATCTTTGTCGGCGTCAGTAAACGCTCGGAGGGTGAGCCGATTCAGTTTGATGTTAGGTTCGAGTGCTCGTTTGAACCGGGTCACGGGCCGTCTCCATGCTTTGCTGCTCCCAGTCGTTACTGCGAGCATTGAGATCTGTTAAACTCCCGTTTTTTGCCTAAAAGGTCAATAAAACGTGGGAAAAAATTTATATCAGAAAGTGTGGGATGATCATTTGGTTGGGCCGCTTGAGAACGGTCAGTATCAGATTTTTATGGGCTTGCATCTGATCCATGAGGTGACGAGTCCACAGGCCTTTGGCATGCTCAAAGACAAGGATTTGAAGGTTGCCTATCCTGGCAGAACCTTTGCAACGGTTGATCATATTATTCCAACAGATGATCAGAGTCGTCCGTTTAGTGATCCGATGGCTGAGCGGATGATGGCCGTGTTGAGTGATGCCACTGAAATGCATGGCATTGAGTTCTTTCAGCCCAACTCCGGGAGCCAAGGCATTGTTCACGTGGTGGGGCCAGAACTCGGTTTAACCCAACCAGGTATTACGATTTGTTGCGGTGATAGTCACACCTCAACCCACGGCGCTTTTGGTTGTATTGCGCTGGGCATTGGCACCAGTCAGGTTCGGGATGTTTTGGCGAGTCAAACCTTGGCCATGGACCCGCTTAAGGTTCGTCGAATCGAAGTCACAGGAACGCTTTCAACCGGTGTGACGGCCAAAGACGTCACCCTGCATATTATCCGGATGCTGGGTGTGAATGGCGGCGTTGGCTATGCTTATGAATATGCCGGGGCCGTGATTGAGGCCATGACCATGGAAGCGCGCATGACCGTCTGTAATATGAGTATTGAGGGCGGTGCACGATGCGGCTATATCAACCCAGATGAGACGACGTTTGCGTATCTTAAGGGCCGAGAGCGGGTGCCGAGCGGTGCCGGGTTTGATGCGGCAAAGCGCCGTTGGGTAGGCTATGCGAGTGATCCGGATGCGCATTACGACGATGTTGTCGTGATTGACGGTAGCGCGATTGAACCGACTGTGACGTGGGGCGTGACGCCGGCACAGGCGCTGGGTATTGGTGAGCGAATTCCAGATCCGGCTGCAGCAGAGGGTTTAGATCAGGAATTAATGAGCGATGCGTTGCGTTATATGCAGCTTGAGGCCGATGCGCCGATTGCTGGGACGAAGATCGATGTTGCTTTTATTGGAAGCTGTACCAACGGCCGTTTGAGCGATTTTCAGGCGGTAGCCGATGTGATCGAGGGTCGCCAAGTTGCCTCATCAGTGCGCGCCATCGCCGTACCAGGGTCCGAAAAAGTCGATCAGGCTGCACGGGCATTAGGGCTGCATAATATTTTCACAGCAGCAGGGTTTGAGTGGCGCAAACCCGGTTGCTCCATGTGTTTGGCGATGAATCCCGACAAGCTGGTGGGCGATGAGGTCTGCGCGTCGAGTTCCAATCGGAATTTTATGGGTCGGCAAGGCTCTTCCACCGGACGAACCATCCTGATGAGCCCGATCATGGTCGCAGCGGCTGCGATTCAAGGTGCCGTGGCCGATGCGCGCGATGTTTTTCAGCTGGAGCAGACGTCATGAATGATCTCGTTAAAAGAAGTGGTCGAGGCGTTTATGTGCAGGGTAATGACATCGATACCGATCGAATAATTCCAGCACGATTTTTGAAATGCGTGACCTTTGACGAACTGGGACCGGCTTTGTTCTATGATGAACGGTTTGATACCCAGGACGTGTCCAAGGGGCATATCCTGGATGCGCCCGTTCATCAAGGGGCCAGTATCATGATCTCGGATACCAATTTTGGTTGTGGTTCGAGTCGTGAGCATGCCCCGCAAGCGCTGCAGAAATTTGGATTTGAGGTCATCATTGCCGAAAGCTTTGCGGAGATTTTTCATGGCAATTGTACAACGCTGGGTATGCCGTGCTTGATCATGGAAAAGACGCAGCGCAAAGCGTTGGCAGCACTTGTAGGACATCATCCCGATGCAGAGTTCTTAATCGATCTTCAGGCGCAAACCCTCATCTTCGCCAACGAGCAGTTTTCGTTCACGATGAAAGACAGTGCGCGTGAAGCTTTCTTAACCGGACGGTTTGATCCTTTGGATGAATTGCTGGTTGCCAAAGACGCGATTCAAGCGGTGGCTGCGAGATTGAGTTACTCGGATCACTCGGGATGAGCACCTCAAGACAGATCGAGATTTATGACACGTCGCTGAGAGATGGTAATCAAGGTGAAGGCGTCAACTTGTCCTTGGTTGATAAGCTTGCCATAGCCGATATGTTGGATTCGATCGGTGTGATGTATCTTGAAGGGGGTTGGCCCGGTTCGAACCCAAAAGACAATGATTTTTTTCTAGCGTGTCAGGACAGAAGCTTTGAGCAAGTTAAGGTATCTGCTTTTGGCTCAACCCATCGTGCGGATTGTTTGCCCGAGGACGACCACTTTCTGGAGATGTTAGTTCAGGCCAAAGCCGATGTGACGTGCATATTTGGGAAGTCCTGGGATTTACATGTCGAGCAAGCGCTGCGCATCACAGCTGAACGAAACCTTGAAATGATTGAAGGCTCGGTTGCCTATTTGAAAGAGGCGACCCAAAAGCCGGTTTTTTATGATGCGGAGCACTTTTTTGATGGTTTCAAGAGCGATCCAGGCTATGCCTTGGCAACCCTTGAATCAGCGATGTCCGGCGGCGCCGATCGTGTAATCTTGTGTGATACCAACGGGGGTGCGTTGCCCCACGAAATCGAGCGCGCAATAGGCGCCGCGCGCGGCCATCTACCTGCAATTCAATTGGGGATTCATGTTCACAATGATGGTGGCTTGGCGGTGGCGAATACGCTGCGTGCGGTTGAGGCAGGCGTTTGCCAGGTGCAGGGCACCATCAATGGCATTGGTGAGCGCTGCGGTAACGTTGATTTAACCACCATTATTGCGAATCTAGAGTTGAAATATGGTTATAGGTGCTTGCCGGAAGGTCGGCTTCAAGGCTTAACGCGGTTGTCTCGCAAAGTCTGGGAAACCTTGGCCTTTGACGGGCCGCTCGGTCAGCCCTATGTCGGCAGTTCAGCGTTTGCGCATAAAGGCGGCGTGCATGTATCGGCCGTTCAAAGAAATCCCGAAACCTACGAGCATGTGACGCCAGAAAGCGTCGGCAATAGCCGCAAGATTTTGATTAGCGAATTGTCCGGGGGCTCCAATGTCCGAGCGAAATTGGCCAATCGTTACCCAGAACTGCAGGGTAAGACGTCGGCTACGAACATTCTGGAGGACATCCAAGATAAAGAGCATGCTGGTTATTCGTTTGAGAATGCGGACGGCAGCTTCGATTTGTTGGTCCGTCGTCACCTCGGCCATTTTAGCCCCTGTTTTGAACCGATTTACTATCGCATTTATTCACCCGCGAACGAGTCTGCCTCGGACCAAAACGATGTCACGATTGCAGGCGCCATTGAGGCCTCGGTAAAAGTCCGCATTGGAGATGAGGAAATCTTATGCGCGGCCGAAGGCAATGGGCCGGTGGATGCGTTAAACCAAGCGCTTCGGCAAGCGTTGCAAGCGCGGTTCCCGGAAATTAATGACCTGCATTTAAGTGACTACACCGTTCGGGTCATCAACTCAACGCAGGAGACTGCCGCGAAAGTTCGAGTTCATCTCGAACACACGTTTGAAGGCGGAACCTTCGGGACAGTCGGCGTGAATGTCGATGTTATCAAGGCGAGCTGGAACGCTTTAATTGAGGCGTACCATTTTGCCCTGATGCAACACCGAGATTTTCAATCTGAGCAGCGCGATTTAAAAAATACCTAGTTGGAACCCAAGGATAAACGATGATGACCTGGGAGAATCGCTGGCATCCTTTGCTTGAACGTTGGGTGACGGTCACGAGTCATCGTGGAAGTCGTCCCTGGTCGGGTGGTCGCGTTACAGCGGCGCCTGACGCACCCCGGTTTGATCCGACCTGCTATTTGTGCCCGGGCGGTGAACGGATATCCGGTATTAAAAACGCCGTTTATACCGACTGCTTCGTTTTTGATAACGACCATCCCGCTTTTAAAGCGAGCGCGCCCGCGCCAGTGCCAGCGCCCGGGATTTATCAAAACGCCCGTGCGGAAGGCTTGTGCCGGGTCTTGTGTTACACCCCAGATCATGCCGGCCGGCTGAGCGGATTATCCGAGGATCAGTTTAAAGCCGTTGTGCATTGTTGGCGGGATCAGACCGACGGGTTAATGGCGGCCGCGGGATATGAGCATGTTTTTATTTTTGAAAATAATGGTGAGGTGGTGGGCGTGTCAAACCCGCATCCGCATTGCCAGATTTACGCAACCCCCTTTGTGTTTCATACTGTCGCTCAGGAAATCCAGGCCGTCGCGCGGTATCGCCAGGCGGATGCAGATAACTTATTTGATGCGATCATTCGGTCCGAGCAAGCCGATGGACGCCGGATTTTAGTTGAAACCGATGACTGCTTAGCATTTGTGCCCTATTTTGCACAGCTGCCTTATGAGACCGTTATTGTGCCAAAAGGGTCGTGGCAACGGTTGCCAGAGATGCCAGCAAGTGTGCTCGATGATTTGGCCCTGGTGCTGCGTGCGGTGCTTAAAATGCAAGATCATCTATGGCCGACGCCGCAGTCCTACATTCTGGCGGTGCATCAGGCGCCGAAGTCGCTATCGGTTGATCACGATTATCGATGTTATATTCGCTTGCAGCCAATGCTTCGAGGACCGGGTTTACAAAAATATTTAGCGGGTGTTGAAACCGGCGGTGGCCAGTTTCTAAATGATGGCGCCCCGGAGGAGAAAGCGGCTGAATTGCGCGCGGCAGGTTTGCTGGTGCCTAAAGAATCCTAAAGATGCGGTCCTCAACCGACTTGAGCCTAGAGAAGTTGTGCCGCTGAACTTGAACGGAGTCTAAGGGTGAAAACGGGGTTTGCAACGGCGCGCCGATCGCGGTGATGGGCCTCGTTTAAAGCGTTGCGCTGACGAGGCTATTCAATTCTTGGCGCATCGCTAGATCGGATATCATTGCGTTGGTTTAGAGCAAGCCTTTACACTGGGGTAGGTCTCGACGGTTGTTTTGTCCCCTAGACCGGATTGGTGGATGCGATCTTCAACGATCAAGTTAGGGGTGTTGGATGGATCGAGGGTCCCTCGATAGTGGGCGGAAAAAGCCGGATTGGGCCATCTTGGTTGCACCGTTGTTGGAAACGTCACGGCGGGCAGGGACGACGAGGATAAGCGAGAGAGGCGCGTGACAATAGGGAAGGTCAAAAAATCAAAGGGTTGAAACGTCAAAAGCCGTAAAAGATACGATTAAACAGTCAAAAACAGGAACAGGAGAACGCAATGAAAGTCGATACGCATTTAACGCAAAATTGGCGCAAGGTGCCGGCTGCGGTTCAGGCCGCTGAAGCCGATGGTTATGACGGCGTTGGCACCGCGGAGATGAACCATGATCCGTTCTTTCCGTTGTTGCTTGCTGCTGAACACAGCGAGTCGATTGAAATCAGGACGGGTATTGCCGTTGCTTTTGCCCGCTCACCGATGATTCTGGCCAATCAAGCGCATGATCTGAACGCCTATTCGAAGGGCCGCTTTACGTTGGGGTTGGGATCACAAATTCGGCCACACATCACCAAGCGGTTTTCAATGCCCTGGGGCGCGCCAGCGGCGCAGATGAGAGAATTGATTCAAGCGATGCGAGCAATTTGGGCCAATTGGTATGATGGTGAGCCGCTTCGGTTCGAGGGCAAATATTACAACCATACGCTCATGACGCCGGCCTTTACGCCGGAAGATACCGAGTATGGGGCGCCGAAGGTTGTCTTGGCGGCTGTAGGCCCGATTATGACCGAGGTTGCTGGTGAAGTGGCCGATGGTCTCATTATCCATCCCTTTAGCAACGAAAAATATATTCGAGAAGTGACCTTGCCTGCGATCGATCGTGGTCTCGCGAAATCGGGGCGTAGCCGTTCAGATTTCGAAATCAGTTATACGCCTTTCATGGTGTCCGGAAAAGATGAGGCGACTTTCGAGGCGGAAAAAGTAGCAGCTAAGAATCGAATTTCCTTTTACGGCTCAACTCCGGCTTACAAGCAGGTTCTAGGGGTTCATGGCTGGGGCGACCTACAAATTGAATTGAATGCATTATCAAAACAGGGTCAATGGGCGGAGATGTCAAATTTAATCAGCGATGAGATGCTCAACACCATGGGGATAATGGCGGATCCGTCGGCCATCGTGCCAGAAATGAAACAGCGCTATGGCGACTTTACCGATCGTACCAGCGGGGCATTTGGCTTCGTTGATCATGACACGCGGACCGAAATGATAGCTGCCTTGCGGGCTGGGTAAAGTCAGTGGCTGCGGTAGAAATTCCTAGAAGCCTGGTGTCAACAAGTCGCGCTCGACTGAAGATCTTAGATCAAAGAGGGCTGCCGGAAAGGGTGGCTTATCTTGATTGCTCGTCGCTCTCTGAGGTGATATCAGCCATTAAAAACTTAGCGGTCCGGGGCGCGCCCGCAATTGGCCTGGCGGCCGCTTATGGTTTGCTTCTAGGGCTCGATGATTGTGCGGATGAGCCGGCGGGGATTCGGGATGAATTGGTGCGTCGAGGCCAGGCCCTGATTGCGGCGAGACCAACGGCGGTGAATTTGTCCTGGGCGGTTGAGCAGATGTTGAATTTTGCGGCAACCAAAGCCGCGGCTCTGGCTGAGGGCGGATGGCGAGACCGTTTATATCAACAAGCGACCAAACTGTTTGAGGCGGATCGCGCTGCCTGCCGAGCCATTGGTATTGCGGGTGCGGCGCTATTGAAGGATAAGCCTTCGGTTTTGACCCATTGTAATGCGGGCTCGCTTGCCGTCTCGGAGTACGGCACGGCGCTGGCCCCAATTTACCAAGCGCAGGCCGATGGTTTACCGGTTCAAGTTTGGGTGGATGAAACACGTCCTGTACTGCAAGGGGCGCGGTTAACGGCTTATGAATTGATGGCCCACGGGGTGCCCTGCCGCCTGATTACAGACAATATGGCCGCCCATGTTATGTCTCAAGGTTGGGTTGATCTTGTTTTGGTGGGCGCTGATCGAGTCGCCCGGAACGGCGATGCGGCCAACAAAATCGGTACGTTGGGCGTTGCAATTTTAGCGAAGCATTACGGCATTCCATTTTACGTTGCGTGTCCTTGGTCAACGATTGATCTCGAAACGCCGACCGGCGCGGGGATTCCGATCGAAGAACGTGCGGGCGATGAAGTGCGCCAAGTTCAAGGGGTTTGGACCGCGCCTCGGGATGTGCCGGTGTACAACCCTGCCTTTGATGTGACGCCGGCCGCGTTGATTACGGGGATTATTACCGAGCGTGGCATTCTGAAACCCAACGCGTTGTCCGAGCACGCACCAGAGGCAACCTATGGCTGAACAAGAAGGGGTCATTAAGTTTAGCTATGAATTTGAAAAGCGCTTAACGATCTCGGAAGTGCCTTGGGAAATGCAGATCTGGCGTGACCTTTTTGTGGGTTACGAGTTAATTGGTCAGGTGCCTGATCGCTATGGCGGTTTTGGGTTTGGCAACTTGAGCTGCCGGGTCGGCGAGGCGTTTAGTATCACAGCCTCCCAGACGGGCGGGCTGAAGCGTCTGACCGCCTCGGATTATGCCCTGGTTGATGACTGGTCGCTTGATCGCAATCACTTGTCGGCATCGGGTGTAAAAGAGCCGTCTTCTGAGTCTTTAACGCACGCTGCGATCTACGACAGTTGCCCGTCCGTTCGTTTTGTCTTCCATGTTCATAGTCCGTTGATCTGGCATGCTCGAGGGCCATTAGGCTTGCCCGAAACGAGTGCTGAAATCCCTTATGGCACGGTTTTGATGGCGCAAACCTTGAAGGAGCTCGCTCGCGATATCGGTTCAGATGGCATGATTGCTATGGCGGGGCATGAGGACGGTATTATTGCTTGGTCGACGACGGCCATGGGGGCGGGCTCGCTGATCTTTAGAGCGCTGCATCAGCAAGCGGGTTGATCATGGAAGTATCGTGGAAATGTGGATTGAGGCTTTTTTTCTCCGAGGATTAGCGTAACAATCAAAGATCAATAAAAGGGAGACCCTATGCTTTCCAATAAACCATTGCTCTTGGCAATTGGCGCCGGCTTGATCGTGATTTTGGTTGCAGGAACCCTTTTGTTTGAAGGGGATGAAAAGGCGCCTGAAACCACCCAAATCGTCACGCTACCGATTCCAGAGCCAGCGCCCCCGGTGGTTGAGGTCGCACTGGAACCCGAGCCCGAACCAGAGCCTGAGCCTGAGCCCGAACCAGAGCCAGAGCCGATTGAGCCAGCGTTTGTTTTACCGCTGCTAAATGATAGTGACGGCTTGATTCGCGATGGCTTGGTCAGTCTGAGTCGCCATGAAGGGATGAATCAGTGGGTTGCGGTTAACGATCTGATTAGGAAGTTTGTTGGGTTCACAAACGGTGTGTCGGAAGGCCGAGTCGTTCGAAATCCGGTTGAAATCTTAGCGCCAAGGGGCCAATTTTTAGTGGCACAGTTAGATGAAGAAATCTACGCCATCGATCCAAAGAGTTACGATCGCTACGATTTGTTTGTCAATATCTTCGAGTCTTTGGACAGTGAAGGCGCAGCAGAGCTGTATGTTTTAGTCCTGCCGTTGCTCGATCAGGCCTACTCCGAGCTTGGGTTGCCGAATGGGAGCATGAATAAAACGTTATTTGCCGCCATCGGTCGGTTGTTAGAGGTGCCGGTTTTAGCCGGTGAGGTGCGGTTAACGCGTCCTGTTGTGATGTATGAATTTGAAGATGAAGCCCTCGAGCGACTCAGTCCCGCTCAAAAACAAGTCATCCGAATGGGGCCGATTAATACCCAGCGGCTTCAGCGAAAACTCTCAGAAATATCCCGCGCGCTTCGGCTGGCGCTCGAGACAAACTAGCTTTTGGTTGCGAAGCCTTTATCGGGGTTACGGGTTTTGGATTTAACCTTGGCGCGCGCTGGGCCTGTCGCGGTTAGGTTGTTGGCTGATTGGGGGGCAGATGTCATTCGGGTGGAGCCACCCGCGAGCGACGGGACCCAAGATGTCACCGGTCAGCGCACAGGATCGGATGCTCAGAACCTGCATCGAAATAAGCGATCTTTTTCTTTGAATTTAAAAACAGAAGCCGGCTATGACCTGTTTTTGAAACTCCTGGCAACGGCTGACATTTTAGTCGAGAATTTTCGGGCGGAGGTTAAGTATCGTCTAAAGATCGATTACGAGACGCTGCGTCAAACACATCCGAGATTGATCTATGCCAGCATCAGTGGCTTTGGCCAAGATGGGCCGTATCGCGCTCGACCTGGGGTTGATCAAATCGTTCAAGGCACGAGTGGCCTGATGAGTTTGACAGGGTCAGCGGAGGGGCCCCCCATGCGAGTGGGTATTGCGATCAGCGACACCTCTGCGGGTATGTTTTTGGGTCAAGGGATTCTCTTAGCCCTGATTGAGCGCTCAAAAACCGGCGATGGCCAGTGGGTTCATACCAGTTTGCTCGAGGCAATGTTGAGCAAGCTGGATTTTCAGGCAGCGCGTTACACGATGTCTGGAGAGACCCCGGGCAGAGCCGGTAATGATCACCCTACCTTTTCGCCGATGGGGGTCTTTGAGGCTGCGGATGGCTTTGTGAATATTGCTGCCAGCACGACAAAAATGTTTCAGGCATTTTGTGACGCTTTGTCTCAACCGCAATGGGCTCAGGATCCCAGATTCGAGACGGGGTCCGGTCGCCTGGCGCATCGTCAGGCTCTGAATGCCGCGATCAACGAGTGCACTCGAACGCATACCATGCAGGCGTTGGTTCAGCGGTTGAATCCGATTGGCTGCCCCTGCGGTCCGATTTATACGGTGAGCGAAGCTTTTCAAGACCCTCAGGTTCAACATTTGGGTATGGTTGCCAATGCCCACCATGATGTCTTGGGCGATATTGGTTTGGTCCGAAGTCCGATTAACTTGTCTAATCATGAACGGGTCACGGAATTTGACCGAGCGGCGCCGGCGTTAGGCGCGCATAATCCCGAAATTTATACTGAGCTGGGATTGAGTGATCAAGCGATACAAGTGTTGAAAGATTCAGGGGCCGTGTAGCGCCTTGTCGCTGAGGATGGTTTGATCTGCGGACGTCCGGCTTTGAATCGGGCCGTCCTGCCCTGGTTTGAGATTTGAGGGCTTGAAGGGGGCCGCACTACAGCCTCTAAGGGTTTTAGGGCCAAATAAAACAGGGTGTAACCCGGTAAAAATTGAAGCGTTTTGGAGTTTTACGATGGCATTAAAGACTAATAAAATGTTGGCCCAGATCGAGGAGGGTATTGGTTGGGTTACCTTCAATCACCCTGAGAAGCGCAATGCGATTTCCCTCGAGATGTGGGCGGCCTTGGGTGAGATCCTCGAGACATTCCACCATGATCCAAAGGTTCGAGTGGTGGTTATGAGTGGCGCAGGAGGTCAAGCCTTCGTTTCGGGCGCCGATATTTCTGAATTTGATGAAAAACGCGGCAGTGCGGAACAGCGCGAAAGCTATGCCCTGGTTGCCGCGAATGCCAATCGATGGCTCGCAAACATCGATAAACCCCTGATCGCGATGATTGAGGGTTTTTGTATTGGTGGGGGACTCGCGACCGCGCTCAACGCGGATGTGCGGTTTGCGACACCGAACTCGACGTTTGGCATCCCTGCCGCGCGATTAGGGTTGGGCTATGAATTGGCGGGTTTGAAGGCATTGGTTGCGCTCGTGGGACCGGCTCATGCGAGGGATATCATGATCTCGGCGCGTTACTTTGATGCCGAGGAAGCCCAGAGCATGGGGCTGGTTAATTTTGTTGTTGAGCCCTCTGAGTTAAGGGATGCCGTTACGGCTTACGCCTCAAAGGTCGTAGCCAACGCACCGCTCACCGTCCACGCGGCGCGGCGCGCCATTCGGGAACTGCTCAAGCCCGAGTCAGCTCAAGCGCCCGCGCGAATACAAGCGCTGATTGATACCTGCTTTAATAGCGAAGATTACAAAGAAGGGCGTCAAGCCTTCAAAGAAAAGCGGCCGCCCCAATTTAACGGCAGTTAAGCAATTATCGCTCTGTGAGCGCTGAGGCTGTGGCGCGTTTTAACGGTTTGAGTAAATAGTCCATAACGGTCTTCTCGCCGGTGCTGATGTCAACCGTTGCGATCATGCCTGGCATGATCGGCAAAGGGTTTTCCGCTTGACCCAAATAGTTCTTGGCGGTTCTGACTCTAATTTGAAAAAAATACTCTCCGGTCTCATCAACGATGGTGTCGGCGCTAATTTGCTCAAGGGTTGCGTCGAGTCCCCCATAGATTGCGAAATCATAGGCCGTGACCTTCACGGTCGCTTTTTGCCCCGGCCGTATAAAGGCAATATCGACTGGCCGAACCTTCGCGTTGATGAGTAGGGTGTCATCGAGCGGGACGATTTCGAGTAGATCCATGCCGGGTTGAATGACGGCGCGTTCCGTTGTGACCAATATCTGGTTCACGATGCCGTTGGCAGGTGACCTGACTTCCGTTCGAGCCACTCGGTCTTGCAGTGCCACCTTCGAGTAACTTAGCCGTTCAAGGTCAGCGCGGGTTGCGGTCAGTTCTTCCTGGGCAACTGCAAGGTACTGTTGCTGGCGTTCTTGTATTTTTTGTGTCGCTTCTGTGACAATAGAATCTTGTGCAGGCAGCTTCAAACGAATGCCCTCAAGACGACCTTCGGCCTCATTCACAGCCGCTTTTAGACGAATGAGCTCGACCTGCGACACGGCGCCGGTCTCGACTAGCGGCGCGGTCATGGCAAGCTCTTGGCGTGCATAGTCCGCACCCTGAGCCAGTTTTTGAAGTTCGCGTTGCAATTCCTCTTTTGCTTGTTTGTGCTGTGATCGTTGTTGTTCGAGGATCGATAGATTGCTTTTGAGTTCGTCCTGCCTTGATTTTAGCAACTGAGCCTCATCATTAAAGGATTGCTGCTCGGCTGCGGTCAGATTCGGTGGCGCCTGCATTGGCTTACCCGAGATCTCGGATGCCAGTCTGAGCATTTTAAATCTGAGCGTTGTGATGGCGGATTGGCTTTCATTGAACGAGGAAGCGAACCGCGTATTATCGATTTGGAGCAGCACTTGACCCTTTTCGACTCGATCGCCCTCTTTAACAAGAATGGCGCTTAAGATGCCCCCTTCCAAATTTTGAACCACCTGGGTCTGACTGGAGGCAATGATTCGGCCATCGGCTCGAGTGATTTCCTCAAGGGCGGCAAAGTTCGCCCAGATAATTGCGGTCAGGACAAAGACAGCGGTGATCCATAGCGCTAGATGACTGAGCGGCTGGGTCTGGGTTAGCGCGCTGAATCTGGCGCTATGGTCAATCGGTCTGGTGGTCATACTGATGGTCCACTGTTCTGAGCGAGTTGACTCAAAATGGCCTCTTTGCTGCCATCCGCCATGACTGTCCCATTTCTCATGACGATGACCCGGTCGACGAGTTCTAAGAGGTTCATCCGGTGGGTGATCAAAATCAAGGTCCGGTTCGGACCGTAATGGCGTAATTGCTGAATAAAATCCAGCTCTGCCTGACGGTCCATCGCATTCGTCGGTTCGTCTAGGAGCATCAGCGGCGCTTGGTTGATCAGCGCGCGGGCGATGGCGATGCCTTGTCTCTGACCGCCAGATAAAAAGCCGCCACGCTCGCCGACTTGAAAATCGAAGCCTTCTGGATGCTGATCAAAGTAGTTCCGAATTCCGCCAAAATTGGCAGCGTCCAAAATTTGCTCGTCGGTCGCATTGGCTAAACCAAAGCGAATATTGTCTCGAACCGAACCGGCTAAAAGCGTTGATTCTTGCGGCAGGTAGCTGATTTTTCGGCGTAAGTCAGCTGGGTCCAGTTGGTGAATATCGGTGTTATCGATTAAAAGGCTACCGTCGGTCGGTAGGTAGAGTTTCGAGATAAGCCGCTCGATGGTGCTTTTCCCGGAACCGGTTGGGCCGATGATTGCGACTTTCTCATAAGGCTTTATTTGGAAGCTGACGGAATTTAAGGCCGGCACGGCCTGACCCGGATAGGTGAAGCTTACCGATCTGAATTCAACGGCCGGTTTCAAATCAGCGCGATGTAGGAACTGGTGTTTGAAATCGCGTTCCCCAGGCAAACTCATTAAACGGTCAATGGTGCCGTAGGCTGCCAGCGCATGTTGGTAGCGGGTCATGATTGTTGCGATTTGGCTCATCGGTGCAAGCGCCCGTCCTGTCAAAATGGTACAGGCAATGAGACCACCGATACTCAGCTCGCCGGCTTGTATGGCGTACACCCCGGCAATGACGAGAACAACTGTTGTGCTTTGAGAGATTAATTGAATGAGGTTTAAGGTTGTCAGGGAACCGAGTCTCGATTTTAGTCCGAGGCTTGCGAGTTGGTCTTGAGATTGTTCCCAACGGGCTTGCATCGTACTTTCGGCTTGGAGCGCTTTAATGATTTCCAAGGAGTGCAGGGTCTCAACCAAGAGGGCGGTTTTTCGGGCCGATTCTGTAAAGATATCCTGGATAATCGGGCGAAGCTGGCGCTGGGCGGTATAGCTGACCAGCAAAACAATCGGCAATACAAGCAGCGGGATCAGCCCTATCGGACCGGCAATGCCAAAAATTAACCCAATAAAGAGTAGGACAAAAGGCAGGTCAATCAGCGTGAGTAATGTGGTTGAGGTAAAAAACTCTCTGAACTGATCAAATTCTTGAAGCTGGCTTGCAAAGCTACCGACCCGTTTGGGATGCTCTTGCATGGTCATGTTGAGGACTTGCTCAAAGGTTGCAGAAGACAATAAGAGGTCAGCGCGTTTACCGGCGATATCGAGAAAATAGCCTCTGAGGGATTTCATAACAAAGTCGAAAATAAAAACCAAGGCGACACCGGATGCCAATACCCAAAGGGTGTTCGTCGCTTGATTGGGGACGACCCGGTCGTAGACGTTCATCACAAATAAAGGCGTTGCCAATGCGAAGATATTGACCAGCACAGAGGCAACGAAGACCTCTGAATAAAGGCTTTTAGATTGCCTTATGACCGACCAAAACCAGTGCGTATTGAACCGCTGTTGAACAGAGTCGTCCGGTGCGCGCGCTTTGAGCTTTAGGAGTTCGCCGGCGTAGCGGTCTTGTACCAGCGATTTATCAATCGCTGCGGGTTGTGCCTGCAGGCCACTGGGGTAAATCAGCGCGCTAGCGGTTACCTTTATGATCAGCAGTGCTCGATCGTCTTTGAGCGTCAGCAGGCACGGACAATCCTCATTCGTCAGGGCATCAAACGGCTTCGTTATAACCATCGGTTCAAACCCAGCACGCTTTGCTGCCCTGGCAGCGAGGGTGAGATGGTCTACACTGGCGGTTGGTTTTGGCAGGCCGGAATAAAGCGCGCTCTCAGAAACCGGTTGTCCCAAAGCGCGCGTGTAAGCGGACAAGCCAGCGCCTGGACTGCTTGCGATCGTGCTTAAATCATCGAGGATTGGGTCTGTCATAAAGCGAGTATAGCATTCGTTATAAAAGTCTCTGCTAGACTTATCATTCTGCGCTGAAACAGTCTTGATGCGCCGTTTTAAGACGGCAATCAGGCTTAATAAGAGCCGGTTCGTTGTAAGGTTGGATCCGTTATGTTGCTGTCTTTGTTGGGGATATTGAGACGCCACCGTTTGCCCGTTTCGACCGGCGAGTGGCTCGACTTATTATCGGCTCTGAACGCGGGCGTCGTTTTTTCAAACCTGGATGCGTTTTATTACCTGGCCCGACTGTGTCTGGTCAAAGATGAACGCTATTTTGATCGATTTGACCAAGCCTTTAGGGTCTTTATCGCGGGCCTTGACGCGGCACCCCTGGATAGTTCGGACGCCATTTTAGTTGGCGCCATCACGGACCTACTTGCAAGTCATGAAGCCCTCGAGCTGGATGAGGCGCGGTTGCGGCGATTGTTGCAGGGTTTGATGACAAGGCCCGTCAACGCGACCGAGCCCCATTTAATGGATCTGGATCGATTGGTGACCGACGCAGGTCAGCGCGCTGGGTTACCCGCAGACGGCGCCGCACACCCTGCGATTGAGAACCTGGCGGCATCTGACGCAACGCAGTCGGAGACAGCGCGTGCCCAGGCCAGCCTTGACGCCGCCTCGGGTAGGGCCTTGAGTGATCAGGCGGGAGATCGTGGTGAAGGTGAAGGTGAAGGTGAAGGTGAGGGCGATGCTGGTGATTCAGAATCGGGAGAACCTGGGCAGCAGGGTGATGGCGGTCAGCAAGGCGTAGGACAGTCCCAAGAGACAGGGCGCGGCACGACGCATGAGTTTCCGCGGGTCGTCGGCGAGCGGTATCACCAAGAAGCGCGTCGGTTTGGCACCGCCAGCAAGGTCTGGGAGCAGCGGGCTTATCAAGCTTTGGATGATGACGCAATTCTTGGCGTTAGGAGCTTACGCTTGTCTTTACGGTATTTGCGCAAGTGGGTGCGTCAGTCACAGATCGAGGAGTTGGATCTTTCTGAGACGATTCAAAAAACAGCGGCGGGTGGTGGCTTTTTGGATATTAGAATGCGACCCGAGCGTCGTAATGGATTAAAGCTGGTGCTTTTGTTAGACAGTGGTGGATCGATGGACGCGCATGCTGAGATTTGTTATCAGCTCTTTTCCGCCGTAAAAGCTGAGCTAAAATCACTGCAGTGTTATCGGTTTCATAATTGTATCTACGACACGTTGACGGGATTTGACGATGGGGTGCTCGCGCCTGATCTATCGACAACAACTTTTTTAAGTCGTTTAGACTCAGACACCCGGATGATTATTGTGGGTGATGGCCAAGTTGGCCTTCCGGAGCTGTTGGAGGTTGGTGGTAGCCTGCGTCATTACAACGCAACGACCGGGATTGAATGGTTGACCCGGATACAGGATCGGTGCCGTCAGGTTGTTTGGTTGAATCCAGTGCCAGAGCAGGCCTGGCCGCAGTGGCCAAGTGTCGCGCTGATTCAGAACACCATGGCGGACCGGATGCATCCGCTGACGCCAGCCGGTCTTACGAGTGCGGCAAAGGCACTGCTGCGTTAACCTGGCGGACCGGCGCGTTCGTGCAAAAACCTCGAATATTGCCCGCCATTTGCTGAATCAAACGTTGCCGTGATTCAAGTGCGCCCCAAGCATTGTGCGGCGTGATTAACAAGTTCGGGCGGGGAACCTGAAGGAGTGATTCTTGAAGGGTTGGCGGCTCGATTGCCAAGACATCGAGCGCCGCGCCCGCGATGTGACCTGCCTCTAACGCTTTCAGCAACGCCTGACTGTCCACTAAGGCGCCACGAGCCGTATTAATTAAGAAAGCAGAGGGTTTCATAGCAGCAAGACTTGCGGCATTAATCAGGTTCTCAGTGTCTGCCGTTAGTGGGCAATGCAGTGAAATCACATCGGCACGTCGCAAGAGGGTTGGGAGGTCGCATCGGGTAATGTTCGGAGGCGTTGGATTGGATGGGGGGCCCAAATGGGCGCTCGCTGCGATTACGGTCATCCCAAAAGCTTGCGCCAGCTTGCCAACGGCCTGGCCCAATTCACCGAGACCGATAATGCCGAGTGTTTTACCGGATAGCTCGATAATCGGATGATCAAGCCGGCAGAAGACGGGACTCTTTTGCCATTGGCCGGTTTGCGTGTCCTGCAAATAGCGCGGCATGTTTGTCACGAGATTCAGTATCAGCGTCAGGACGTGTTGCGAGACCGACGGCGTCGCGTAGCCGACCGCATTGGACACGCTAATGCCCTGTTCGCTTGCGGCAGCAAGATCAATATTGTTGGTTCCGGTCGCCATGACGCTAATGTGCTTGAGGTGTTTGGCATGACGAAGGACCTCGCGCGATAACATCACCTTGTTGGTGAGTACGACGTCCGCGTGCTCAACGCGGTCTAAAAGGTCTTTTTCTTGTGTCGCGGGGTAGGTGGACCAGGCGGTGAGTTGGCTCAAGATAGGGCCAAGGTCGATTCCTGGGCCCAGACTTTGGGCGTCAAGAATGACGCCGTTCATAAAGGTTTCCGGCTGGTCGGGATGCGTGTCGTCCCAATCAGCATTACAGGTCTGGGAAGGCGTCCGACAGGGCTGCGTTCCACTGATCCAAGTTCGCTTGTTGGCCGGTTAGGAGGGTCTCGGTATCCCCTTCAATGTGGACCTTAATCATGGTGTCGCCCATCCGAATATCATTCACGACGGCTTGATCGCTATCACTTTTGACCGCCCCAAAAACGGTGTGACCACCGTTTAAATGTGGCGTTGGCCCGTGAGTAATAAAAATTTGACTGCCGTTGGTGCCAGGACCCGCGTTGGCCATTGACAAGATCCCAGCGCGATCATGTTTTAAATCATCTGAAAACTCATCCTCGAAACGATAGCCAGGCCCACCCGTGCCGGTCCCAAGGGGGCACCCGCCTTGAATCATGAAGTCGCTAATAACCCGATGGAAGCTGAGGCCATCGTAATAACCTTTTTGAATGAGGTTTATGAAATTAGCGCACGTGATCGGCGTTTGGTCGGCAAACAACTCGATATTGATGGTGCCTTTGTTGGTTTCGATAACAGCAGTTAGACTCACAATTTATCCTTATTCATCAATTTAGGTACAGGGGTGCAGGTCGGTTAATCAGGGATTAGCGCTGGTCCATAGGGACGTAGTCTCGCTTGACTGGACCGAGATACAATTGTCTGGGTCGACCAATTTTAAAGGGCGAGCTGAGCATCTCAGACCAATGCGCGATCCAGCCGGGCATTCTTCCGAGTGCAAATAAAGCGGTGTACATTGGGGTTGGAATCCCCATCGCTTTGAGGGTAATGCCTGAATAAAAATCAATATTGGGGTAGAGCTTACGGTCTATAAAGTAGGCCTCTTCTCGCGCAATTTTTTCTAGGGCGCTGGCAACTTTCAACAAGGGTTCTTCTTCAACGCCTTGTTCAGCCAGAACAGCCTGGCAGCTGGCTTGCATAACCGTTGCTCGTGGATCAAAATTTTTATAAACCCGGTGGCCAAAGCCCATTAATTTAAAGGGGTCTTCTTTGTCTTTGGCTTTGTCGACATATTCGCCGACGCGGCTGAGATCGCCAATCTCGTTTAGCATATCCAGAACAGCCTCGTTCGCGCCGCCGTGAGAGGGGCCCCATAGCGCCGCAATCCCTGCCGCAATGGCAGCATAGGGGTTGGCCTCGGTAGAACCCGCCAGGCGCACGGTTGAAGTCGACGCATTTTGTTCATGATCGGCATGCAGAATGAATATTTTATCCAGCGCATGCGCAAGCGTTGGACTGACTTGGCTGGCTCGGCCAGTTTCCCCAAAGCACATATTCAGAAAGTTTTCGGCATAGCCTAAGGTCGGATCCGGGTCGACAAATGTTGCGCCGATTGATTTTCGATAGCTCATGGCTGCGAGCGTCGGAATTTTTGCAATCAATTGCATGGCCGATTCAAGACGGTGATCGGGATTGTAAATGTCCAGGCCTTCATGAAATAGCGACGCAAGACCCGCAACCGCCGCACACAACATGGACATGGGGTGCGAGGTTTGCGTAAAGCCGTTGAAAATTTGCGCAAACTGGGGATCAACCGGCATACGATCCGTAATGTCGGACTTAAATTGGCGTAATTGTGCCGCCGTCGGTAGTTCGCTGTGGAGCAGTAAGTAGCAGACCTCGAGATGCTCTGAGTGGTCTGCAAGTTGTTCGATGGGATAGCCGCAATAGGTTAAAATGCCCGCGTCCCCATCGATATAAGTGATTGTGGAGTCGCAAGCTGCGGTTGATAAAAACCCAGGGTCATAAGTGTAGACACCCTGACTAATTAGGCTTCGGACATCGACGACATCCAGTCCCGCTGTGGCTTCCAGAACGGGAAGGTCGGTGGTTTTGCCGTCAATCGTGATTTGAACAGTGTGTTTCATAGCTTACTCATTCCAGCTTAATCGGCGCCTTGTACTGTCGGGTCTAAAGGATCCAAACTCGAGCAAAACGGGTGGTACATGTAATCAAAATGGGTCTTGGATGTAAAGCCTTCCGCCCTGATCGGTTGTCTCAACGCGGTTTGTCTTTTTGCTGGGCAAGCACTATGATTGCCGCGATTCTGCAAGCGGCCGGTCGCTTGGGATCAAACCTTCAGGACGATTGTTCTACCTCTGTCTTGCCATCAACCTGGTCAATAATACTTCTTGATCGGATCCAACCTTGGCAGAATTAGGGCGTCGTGGGAAAGGATTCGCCGGCGTCATTGCGTTCAAAATAGATTGGGAGAGACAAAGCCATGAAGCAAGATAAAAGACCCATCAATGTCGGTATCGGTGATCTACTCCAGTTCCGTTGGCCGATTATAGCCCTTGCGTCGATCTCCCATCGGATCGCTGGGGTTGTGCTTTTTGTTGGGCTTGGTTTGTTACTCTATGGGCTTGAAGTGTCATTGTCCTCACCCGCTGAATTCGAGGGGCTCAAAGCCAGTTTGGCGACCCCGATTGGTAAGGGCATTGCCTGGGTTGTGCTGGCCGCTTTGGCCTATCACTTTGTGGCTGGCGTGAAGCATTTAATAATGGACGGTAGTGACTCAGAGAGTCTCGTCGCCGGAACACGAGCGGCCTACATTACCTTGGTCGTGTCCGCCATTTTAATTGCTTTGGTGACGGTTTGGATTATCTAAGCAACTTATCATCTAGTTGACGTCCCAGCGCGTAGCAAAGAGCAGGAGAAAGAATATGGTTACACAAGTAACAGGCCTATCTAAAAATGGGGTCAGTGATTGGTATATTCAGCGTGGCTCATCGGTCGTGATGGGGGTTTATACGTTGTATTTGCTGGGATTTATGCTCATCTCAGACGAGATGTCGTTTGCGGTTTGGGCCGCGCTTTTTAGTACGACTTGGATGCAGCTGGCGACACTCGTGACTTTGATTGCGACCTGCGCGCACGCGTGGATCGGAATGTGGACAGTGGGCACAGACTACTTGAGAGCGCGCACGATGGGGCCGAAAGGGGATCGACTTCGTTCGATTTATCAGTCGGTCTGCCTGCTTGCGATTCTGGCCTATTTGCTCTGGGGCATCAAAATTTTGTGGGGTAATTAATCATGTCTAATCTACCAACATTGGAATTCGACGCCATCATCGTGGGCGGCGGCGGATCGGGTTTGCGCACGGCGCTGCAGTTGGCGCAGTCCGGTCATAAGACGGCGGTGGTGTCCAAGGTATTCCCAACGCGGTCTCATACCGTCTCGGCTCAAGGCGGTATTACCTGCGCGATTGCGAGTGAGGACCCAGACGATGATTGGCGCTGGCATATGTACGACACCGTCAAGGGCTCTGATTATATTGGTGACCAAGATGCGATTGAATATATGTGCAGTGTGGGGCCTGAGGCGGTTTTTGAACTCGAACACATGGGACTACCGTTTTCAAGAAAGGAAAATGGCCGGATCTATCAGCGCCCGTTTGGGGGTCAAAGCAAAGATTTTGGTAAGGGCGGGCAAGCCGCAAGAACCTGCGCCGCGGCGGATCGAACCGGTCATGCGCTGCTGCACACTTTGTATCAAGGCAATATCGCAGCCGGATCCACTATTTTTAGTGAATGGTTCGCTGTCGACTTGGTGAAAAATGCAGCTGGTGCCGTCACAGGTGTGATTGCGATTTGTATGGAGACGGGAGAGGTTTCTTACATTAAGTCGAAAGCAACCGTATTGGCCACAGGTGGCGCGGGCCGAATCTATGCCTCGACCACCAACGCGTTGATGAACACAGGCGATGGCACCGGCATGGCGCTCAGGGCCGGATTCGTGCAGCAAGACATGGAGATGTGGCAGTTTCATCCCACCGGGATAGCGGGGGCTGGTACATTGGTCACCGAGGGTTGCCGCGGTGAGGGCGGCTATCTGGTTAATAAAGATGGCGAGCGGTTCATGGAGCGCTATGCGCCGAATGCCAAGGATCTGGCGGGTCGGGATGTGGTGGCTCGGAGTATGGTGCTCGAGATTTTGGAAGGTCGTGGTGCCGGTCCGAACGGCGATCATGTGCTTCTTAAACTAGACCATCTTGGTGAGGATATCCTGCATTCAAGACTCCCTGGGATTGTGGAATTATCCAAGACCTTTGCACATGTTGATCCGGTCAAGGAGCCCATTCCAGTTGTTCCGACCTGTCACTATATGATGGGCGGCTTGCCCACCAACATTCATGGTCAGGCAATTACGATTGATGCCAATGGGCAAGACAAAATCGTTGATGGGCTCTATGCCGTTGGTGAGGCAGCATGCGTTTCGGTTCACGGCGCTAATCGTTTGGGCGGAAATTCCTTGTTGGATTTGGTCGTTTTTGGTCGGTCCGCTGGCCTTTATATTAATCAAGCGTTGACTTCAGGCATTGAATTGCAAGCCTCGAGCGACTCGGATGTCGAGCAAGCGATGGGGCGGTTAGGGCGATGGAATGCGTCAACCTCAACGGGTGAGGCACCCGCTCAGCTAAAGCGCGAGCTTCAAGAATGTATGCAACTGAATTTTGGGGTGTTCCGCAAGGAGGCGCCGATGCAAGAAGGCATTAAGAAGCTTGAGGAACTTAGAGCGCGGATTGGGGACGCCTACCTCGGGGACAAATCAATGGCGTTCAATACGGCGCGGTTGGAAGCGCTAGAGTTGGACAATCTTTTAGAAATCGCTGAAGCAACCGCATTCAGCGCTGAGGGCCGTCGCGAGAGTCGGGGTGCCCATGCTCGGGATGATTTCCAAGAGCGCGATGATGAGAATTGGTTGGCGCATTCGATTTATTCGCCAGAAACAAAGCAGTTGAGTCAGCGCGCCGTGAATTTTAGTCCAAAAATCATGGACACGATGGAGCCGATGATTCGAAAGTACTAGGGAACTAAAAGGGGTGTCGTGGCGTAACCCGCCATGGCAAGCCCGCGCCGGATAGAACGCGCCTTAGAAGAGCCTGTTTAGCCTGATGGCTCCGTTAGGGTGGGTTCGAGCCCGACCTGAAATCATTTGAAAGAGGGTGCGTTAACTCTGAAATGAGGCTAGGCAAGGCACTGGCCTGTAAACCGACTTGAAGGTATTGACGCTGAGTATGGCCCAGCGCATTAGAAAACGAGAAGCGAGCGCGACAGACAAAGGCGCGCTTTGAAACCAAAAACGCTTTGAAGTTAAAAACGATTTGAAAATAAAAACGCTTTGGACGAAGGACAGATTATGCAAGTCAGTATATATCGATATAACCCAGAGACCGACGATCGGCCCTACATGTCAGATTACACGGTGGAGATCCCCGAAGGCCGTGATCTCATGGTGTTGGATGTTATGGCGCTCATTAAAGAACAAGATGCGTCGGTGACCTATCGGCGCAGCTGTCGGGAGGGGGTTTGTGGCTCTGACGGGGTCAACATGAATGGCAAGAACGGTCTGGCATGTATTACGCCCGTATCGGAAGTTGCGCGCGGCGGGAAATTGAAGCTTCGTCCGTTGCCCGGACTGCCGGTTATTCGAGACTTGGTCGTCGACATGACCCAATTCTATGATAATTACAAGAAAGTCCAACCGTACCTAATAAACGATACGCTGCCACCAAAGATGGAGCGTCTGCAGAGCCCGGAAGATCGAGAGAAACTGGACGGCCTGTATGAGTGTATTTTGTGTGCCTGTTGCTCAACGTCTTGCCCGAGTTTTTGGTGGAATCCTGATAAATTCATTGGTCCAGCAGGCTTGCTTCAGGCTTATCGGTTTATAGCCGATAGTCGTGACACGGCAACCGAGGCGCGATTAAGTGACCTTGAAGATCCCTTCAGTGTGTTTCGCTGTCGCGGCATCATGAACTGCGTGAGCGTTTGCCCCAAGGGATTGAACCCAACTCGGGCCATTGGTCACATTCGTAATATGTTGATGGAACGAGCAGTTTAATCAAATTTGGTCATTTTTCTGTGCGAAGAGATATCGATCGACGGCTAGGTTGGCTACAATAGGCGGCTTTGAAAACAGAGTTGTCGAACATGTCCAAAGGCTCCATGGAATCGATGTGGCAAAGCGGGCACATCTCTGGCAGTAATGCCGCCTATGTGGAAGCGCTATTCGAGGATTACCTTGTTAACCCAGAGGACTGCCCAGGGGCTTGGCGGGCCTACTTCGATCAGCTCCCAAAGGTAGATCCTAGCGCTGCAAGCCAGGATCTGTCTCACGCCACAGTCCGAGACCATTTCCTACTCTTAGCCAAAAACCAAGCGCGGGTTGTACCGGCCTCTGCGTCTTCGATTTCAGCCAATCATGAGCGCAAACAGTTCGCCGTCGGCGAGTTGATCAACGGTTATCGTCGCCGAGGACATCTGCGGGCCGATCTTGATCCGCTTGGCCTTGAATTAAAAGAAGATGTGCCGTCGCTCACGCTTGAATATCATGGTTTGTCAGATGCGGATCGAGATACTCGCTTCCAGGTTGGTTCGCTGGCTATGGGTGAGTCTGAGGCGCCCCTGTCCGAAATCGTGGCAGCGCTGGAAGAAACCTACTGCGGATCCATTGGCGCGGAATACATGCATATCTCCGACCAAGAGGAATTGTCCTGGGTGCAGGAACGCATGGAGAGCACGCGGACCAAGCCGTACTATGGCCATGGCACCAAACGACGGCTGCTTGATCGAATCCTTGCCGCCGAAGGACTCGAGCTCTATCTGGGCAAAAAATATCCTGGTACCAAACGGTTTGGACTTGAAGGCGCCGAAACATTTATCTGTTGTTTGGCAGAACTGATCCATCGAGCAGGGTCATCGGGTGTCGTTGAAACCGTGATCGGTATGGCGCACAGAGGACGATTAAACGTTTTGGTTAATCTGCTTGGGAAAGATCCAGCAGCACTGTTTGATGAGTTCGAAGGACGCTATCAGCCCTCAGAAGGGTCAGGCGATGTTAAATATCATCAAGGGTTCTCCTCTAACCTGATGACGCCCGGTGGCGAAATGCACTTGGCGCTTGGATTTAATCCGAGCCATCTTGAGATCGCGGCACCCGTTATCGCAGGGTCGGTTCGCGCTAGAATGGACCGGCGCGGGGACCCGGTCGGTGACAAGGTGCTTGCCATCAACGTTCATGGTGATGCAGCCTTTGCGGGTCAGGGCGTTGTCATGGAGACCTTTCAAATGTCTCAAACCCGAGGCTTTTATACGGGTGGGACGCTGCACATTATTATTAATAATCAGATCGGTTACACCATTAGTAAACGTGAGGACGCTCGGTCGGCGCGTTATTGCACGGAAGTCGCAAAAATGGTGCAAGCCCCAATCTTCCATGTAAACGGTGATGACCCAGTTGCCGTTTTGTTTGTGTCCCAAATGGCGCTCGACTATCGAATGCGATTTAAGAAGGATGTCGTCATTGATATCGTTTGCTATCGACGTCGAGGGCATAACGAAGGCGATGAGCCAGCAATCACCCAGCCAAAAATGTACGAAACAATCCGCGCGCATCCGACGACACTCGCGCAATTTTCACAAAAGCTGATTCATGAGGGCGCCATTGAACTGGCCGAGTACGAGCGACGAATCATTGCTTATCGAGACGCTTTAGATGAAGGCAATGCGGTGGCTTGGGATTATCTCAAAGAGCCCAATGCGAGTTTGTATGTTGACTGGACGCCCTATTTGGGTCGAGATTGGGACACTCCGGTTGATACCCGATTTGACAGTGCGCAATTTAAAGCGCTTTCCGGTGCGATCGATAATCTTGCGTGTTCGGTTACAGTGCATCGCCAGGTCGATAAAATTCTCAAAGACCGAGCCTTAATGGGGTCAGGGGAGCTGGCCTGCAACTGGGGATTTGCAGAGATGATGGCCTATGCCACGCTTTTGAGCGAGGGCCATAATGTTCGGCTAACGGGGCAAGACGTTGGGCGCGGAACCTTTGCCCATCGCCATGCCGTGTTGCATGACCAGCTGACCGATGAGGCCATCTTGCCGATTGGTGCGATTGGTTTGCCTGGCGACTTCGCCTTGTATGACTCGTTTTTGTCAGAGGAAGCGGTGCTTGCTTTTGAATATGGGTATTCCCAGACCAGTCCGAAAACGCTCGTTATTTGGGAAGCGCAGTTCGGGGATTTTGCCAACGGTGCCCAAGTGGTGATTGACCAATTTATAACCAGTGGCGAGCACAAGTGGGCGCGTTTATCTGGGTTGACGCTGTTGTTACCCCACGGCTATGAAGGCGCAGGTCCGGAGCATTCGTCAGCCCGGCTAGAACGCTACTTGCAACTCTCCGCAGAACACAATATCCAAGTCTGTGTTCCGACCACGCCAGCACAGATTTATCATTTGTTGCGGCGGCAGATGCTCCGGCAAGCTAAAAAGCCGCTTATCGTCTTAACGCCGAAAAGTCTGCTCCGCCACCCGGAGGCAGTGTCCAGTCTGACGGCCTTAACGGACGGTACGTTTGAGACGGTCATTGCTGAGGATTTATCCGCCATAAACTACGCGCGAGTGACCCGTTTAATCTTGTGCAGTGGCAAAGTTTATTATGACTTAAAGAATGAGCGCGATCGGCTGAACCTTGATCATGTCGCAATTATTCGCATTGAGCAGCTGTATCCATTTCCGCAAGATGCTTTGGGCGTGGCGCTCGCGGATTTTGTCAATGTTAGGGAAGCCATTTGGTGCCAAGAGGAGCCGATGAATCAGGGTGCATGGTATAGCAGCCAACATCATATTCGGCGCGCATTACAAAACCACGTCGCAGAACGACATCTCAAGTATGCGGGTAGGGCGGCATCGGCGGCTGCCGCTGCGGGCAATATGGGCCTGCACCAGGCACAGCAGGATGCTTTGGTCTCACTGGCTTTAAACGGTGAGTTCGCTGAAATTGAAACGATTCAAGCCAGGAGTTAAGAGCGCATGGACATAAACGCACCCGTATTTCCGGAGTCGATTGCAGATGGTGAGGTTGCCACTTGGCATGTTGCGGTCGGGCAGTGGGTTGCTCGGGATCAAATCCTGGTCGATATCGAGACCGATAAAGTGGTCTTAGAAGTGGTGGCGCCATCCGCTGGCCGGCTGACCAAGATCCTAAAAGCGGTTGGCGCGGTAGTGGGTTCCGAGGAATGCTTAGCCGAATTTGAAGCAGGTGAAAATGAAACTGAGGGTTCGGCTGACGGGGCTGGGCAAGACGCAGATGAGAGCCAACCGAGTTCGGCTTCGTCAACGACCTCGTCTTCGGCGGCGGCGATGACGCCGTCAGCGAGCCCGTCTGCTCGGAAACTCGCGGAAGAGTCGAGCATTGCCTTAGCATCTATAGTTGGCACCGGTAAAAATGGTCTCATCAATAAGGAAGACGTTTTGCAAGCGGTGGCCCGGGCGCAACAAATCGGTTCTGAAAACCCGATTTCCGTTGCGACAAATATGACAGTGTCTGCTGGGGTTGACCGGGCTGCCTCAGGCGACCGGATCGAGCGCCGTGTGCCGATGACTCGGCTTCGCGCGAGTATTGCTAAACGCTTGGTTGAAGCGCAGCAGAATGCCGCCATGCTCACGACGTTCAATGAAGTGGACATGACCGCGATTATGTCGCTGCGCAAGCAATATAAAGAGGCGTTTCAAAAAGCCCACAATGGAACCCGGTTGGGGTTTATGTCCTTTTTTGTGAAAGCCTGTACTGAGGCGCTCAAACGCTTCCCAGGTGTGAATGCCTCCATCGATGGCGCAGATGTTGTCTATCACGGTTATCAAGACGTGGGGGTTGCCGTGTCGTCCCCGAGAGGGTTGGTGGTTCCGGTGATTCGCGATGCTGATAGCTTAACGCTTGCTGAGATCGAGGATCAGATTGGTCAGTATGGGGTCAAAGCAAAGAACGCCCAGTTGAGTATTGATGAGATGACGGGTGGCACCTTTACTATTTCGAATGGCGGGGTGTTTGGTTCGATGTTGTCGACGCCCATATTAAACCCGCCGCAGACCGCGATTCTGGGTATGCACAAAATTCAAGATCGACCGATGGCGATTGATGGCGAGGTCGTGATTCGCCCGATGATGTATTTGGCCTTGTCTTATGATCACCGATTGATTGATGGTCAAGAAGCGGTTCGGTTTTTAGTTACCGTTAAGGATTTTCTCGAAGAACCCGCGAGGATCCTGTTAGATATTTAAAGGAAGAACCATGAGCAAACAATTTGAAGTGGCGGTCGTCGGCGCAGGGCCTGCTGGGTATCACGCTGCTATCCGCGCCGCGCAGTTAGGTTTGAAAACGGTTTGCATCGATCGCTGGGTGAATGCCAGCGGTCAGGCGGTGCTGGGTGGAACCTGCTTAAATGTTGGATGCATTCCCTCAAAAGCGTTATTGGATACGTCTCACAAATTTAGTCAGGCGCAGTCTGAATTCGAGGATTTGGGGATTATGACCCAGGGACTTGCCCTGGATGTGGCGCAGATGCAGCGCCACAAAGATTTGATCGTTCAAAACTTAACCAAGGGTGTGGCTGGGTTATTAAAATCCAACGGGGTTGAAGTCGTGACGGGTACGGCAACGCTGCAGGCGGGTAAAATATTAAAGGTAACGGATGCAGCTGGTGAGGTGAGTACGATTGCCGCGGCGCATATTATTTTGGCGCCGGGGTCCAACCCGGTTGATATCCCAGCTTGTGTGAGAGACGACGAAATGATCGTCGACTCCACCGGAGCGCTGGCTTTTGACGCAGTGCCGAAAACGCTAGGTGTGATTGGTGCGGGGGTGATTGGTTTAGAACTCGGTAGTGTTTGGAGCAGGCTGGGCGCCAAAGTGGTTCTGCTTGAAGCGATGCCTTCTTTTTTACCAACGGCGGACGAACAAATCTCAAAAGAAGCCTTAAAGCTCTATAAAAAGCAGGGCCTCGAAATTCGGCTGGGTGCCAAAGTGACGGGCAGCAAAATCAAGAAGTCCGGCGTTGAGGTGATCTATGAAGACGGGGACGGAACCCAGAAATTAACGGTTGACCGCCTGATCGTCGCGGTCGGCAGGCGGGCAGAAACGAAAGGCCTGATTGCCTTGGATGCTGGCGTTGTCGTCGATGACCGAGGATTGATTGAAGTGAACGAGGTTTGTGAAACGACTTGTGCGGGCGTCTACGCGGTTGGCGATGCCGTTCGGGGGGCAATGCTTGCGCACAAGGGAATGGAAGAGGGGGTTATGGTTGCCGAGCGGATTGCGGGCGGTAAACCACAAGTCAATTATGAAACGGTGCCTTGGGTGATTTATACCCATCCGGAAATTGCCTGGGTTGGCGCGACTGAAGCCGAGCTCAGCGCCGCGGAAACAGCGGTGAAGGTTGGCGTATTTCCATTGGCAGCTAGTGGTCGCGCTATGGCCAGTAACGAGACAGCGGGTCTGATCAAAGTAATCGCTGATGCTGCGACGGACCGCGTCTTGGGTGTCCACATGATCGGCGCGCATTGCTCAGAATTGATTGCAGAAGCCGTCATTGCAATGGAATTTGGGGCATCTGCGGAAGATCTTGGTCTCACCATGTTTGCTCACCCGACGCTGTCTGAAGGCTTGCATGAAGCGGCACTTGCAGTTTCTGGTCATGCCATTCATATTGCACACCGAAAACGGCGCTGAGAACGGATGTTGAGGCGGCGCTAGGCTGACGGCTTGGGTTGCGGGCCTCAAAAGAGGGGTGAAAGAAAAGGGCGCAACGCGGTTTGCCTTATGGCGCAGCTCGCACATTCCCGGCGGCGTTCGCGGAAAGGGTTCGTCAAAAAAGGTCAAGAACGGTGTTCGCCCAGCGTCAAACAGTGCTTAACAGCACGCGTGTGATGTTGGTAAGACCATCACGGTTTAAACACGCAGCAATCCTATGCGAGTGGCCGACATAGCGAGAAAGCGGGCCAAAAGCGAGAAAGCGGGCCAAAAGCGAGAAAGCGAAATAAAAACGAGAAAGCGAAATAAAAGAAGATCGGGAAACGCCATAAACTTGCGAGAAGGGCGCCTGGAATAGCGGAAAGCTAAACGCGCAAAGCTAAAAGCTAAAAGCTAAAAGCTAAAAGCTAAAAGCTAAAAGCTAAAAGCGCCTGGTAATAAAGGATATTAGCGGCGAAGAACGCCGTGAAAAGCGCTAATGCCGGGACAAATTAACAACGATTACAATGAACCAAAGGGAAGCAGTATATGAATCTTCATGAGTACCAAGCCAAGCAATTGTTCGCTGAATATGGTCTGCCCGTTTCGGAGGGAATTGCTGTAGACAGCGGTGATGAAGCCGTGGCAGCAGCCAAGAAAATTGGCGGTGACCGATGGGTTGTTAAGGCGCAAGTGCATGCCGGTGGCCGTGGTAAAGCCGGTGGTGTGAAGCTGTTTTCTGACTTTGATGAGATCAAAGCGTTTGCCGACAGTTTGATTGGAACCAATTTAGTGACCTTTCAAACAGACGAGCATGGCCAGCCTGTTTCTAAGATTTTTGTCGAAACCTGCACTGATATTGCACGTGAATTGTATTTAGGTGCAGTGATTGATCGCTCCAGCCGGCGGGTCGTCTTTATGGCGTCCACGGAAGGGGGCGTTGAAATTGAACAAGTTGCTGAAGAAACGCCTGAAAAAATTCTCCGGGCGGTGATTGACCCGGCGTTGGGTGGGCAGGCCTACCAGGGTCGTGAGATGGCGTTCAAGCTGGGTCTTGAAGGCAAACAGATTAATCAGTTTGCGCAGGTGTTTGTCACGCTGTCGAAGCTGTTTGTTGAGCGCGATTTGTCTTTGCTTGAGATTAACCCCTTGGTTGTGACCGAGGCTGGCGATATACATTGCCTCGATGCGAAGGTCTCGATCGATGGTAATGCCCTGTATCGCCAGAAGGCGCTTGCCTTGATGAATGATGCTTCTCAAGAAGATGAGCGTGAGGCGCAAGCTGCCAAGTTTGGACTGAATTACGTAGCCCTTGAAGGCAACATCGGCTGTATGGTGAACGGTGCTGGATTGGCCATGGGAACGATGGATTTGGTCAAACTGTTTGGGGGACAACCTGCAAATTTCTTGGATGTTGGCGGCGGTGCAACCAAGGAAGCGGTGAGCGAAGCCTTTAAGATCATCTTGTCGGATACGGCGGTTAAGGCGGTCCTGATCAATATCTTTGGCGGGATTGTCCGTTGCGACATTATTGCTGAGGGCATTATCGGAGCGGTTAAAGAGGTCGGTGTGAGTGTGCCGGTTGTTGTTAGATTTGAAGGCAATAACGCAGAGCTCGGTGTCAAAACGTTGGCTGAAAGCGACGTTGAAGTGATTGCGGCAACCAGCCTGACGGATGCGGTTGAACAAGTTGTAAAGGCAGCAGGAGGAGCACAATGAGCGTTTTAGTCAGTAAGCAAACAAAGGTTATTTGTCAAGGATTCACAGGTGCCCAAGGCACGCTGCATTCGCAACAGTCGATCGCCTATGGGACTCAAATGGTGGGTGGCATAACGCCTGGCAAGGGCGGGCAGACCCATTTGGGGCTGCCGGTTTTTGACACCGTTGCCGCGGCGGTTGCTGAAACCGGCGCCGACGCAACCGTTATTTATGTGCCGGCGGCGTTTGCTAAAGATGGTATTTTGGAAGCGGCTGAGGCGGGGATTAAGCTAATCGTCTGCATTACAGAGGGATTGCCGACGCTGGACATGCTTGCCGTGAAGGTCCGGGTTGATGAATTAGGGATTCGACTGATTGGGCCGAACTGTCCGGGTGTGATCACGCCAGGGGAATGCAAGATTGGAATCATGCCAGGCGATATCCACCTGCCAGGTCGAGTGGGTATTGTTTCTCGATCCGGTACCCTGACCTATGAGGCAGTCAAACAGACAACGGATCTAGGGTTTGGTCAGAGTACGTGTGTTGGGATTGGCGGAGACCCAATTCCCGGAACCAATTTCATTGACGTGCTCGAGCTGTTCGAGAACGATCCAGGCACCGAGGCAATTGTCATGGTGGGTGAGATTGGCGGAAACGCAGAAGAAGAGGCAGCGGAGTACATCAAGGCACATGTTACCAAGCCGGTTGTGGGTTACATTGCCGGTGTTACGGCGCCGCCTGGTAAGCGCATGGGCCATGCTGGCGCGATCATCGCCGGTGGTAAGGGCACAGCCGATGATAAATTTGCAGCGCTGACAGCGGCAGGTGTTGTGACGGTTAAAAGTCTTGCCTCGATTGGTGATGCTTTGAAAGAGGCGACGGGCTGGTCTTAGTCGTTTGCTCATAAAAAAAGCGGCTAATAGCCGCTTTTTTTTGATCTCAAATATCAGTAGGGGGGTTGAATTCACTCAACGAACCCCCACTTTTCTATAGATAACAATAGCGAGGTAAGCCATGACGGATGCAACTGAAAAAGAAACGCTCGGGTTTCAGACTGAGGCGAAGCAATTGCTTCAGCTGATGATTCATTCTCTGTACTCCAATAAAGAAATCTTTTTAAGGGAGTTGATCTCCAATGCATCCGATGCGATCGATAAGCTTCGGTTTCAAACGTTATCCAACGAAGCCTTGGTGGATGAGGGTGCGGATTACCAAATTCGAGTCATTGCCGATGCAGAGCAGAAAACGTTGTCGTTTATCGACAATGGGATCGGCATGAACCGCGCAGATGTTGTGAGTCATTTGGGGACTATTGCAAAATCCGGCACGGCGGAATTCTTGTCGGGTTTAACGGGTGATCAGAAAAAGGACTCACAATTAATTGGTCAGTTTGGGGTTGGTTTTTATTCTGCTTTTATTGTTGCAAAAAAAGTTGTTGTAGAGACCCGGCGGGCCGGCGATGCCGAATCCGAGGGTGTTCGATGGGCGTCGACCGGTGAGGCCGATTATGAAATTGAAACCATCGATAAAACTGAGCGTGGTACCTGCGTTATCTTGCACTTGCAAAGCGAACACGAAGAGTTTTTAGATTATTGGCGTCTGCAGAATGTCATTAAAAAGTATGCCGATCATGTGTCCGTGCCGGTTTCGATCTTAAAACCAGCTGAAAAAGATGACGAGGCTGCGACAGAAGAAGTCGTTAATAGTGCGACGGCGCTTTGGACTCGGTCTCGATCTGAGGTGAAGGACGAGGAATACCAAGATTTTTATAAGCACATTGCGCACGATTTTCAGGATGCCCTGACCTGGAGTCATAATCGGGTTGAAGGCAAACTGGATTACACCAGTTTGATTTTTGTTCCTGCCAAGGCGCCTTTTGATCTCTGGAATCGGGAAGCCCCCAAGGGTTTGAAACTGTATGTGCAACGGGTTTTCATCATGGATGAGGCCGAGCAGTTTCTACCCTTGTATCTCCGGTTTATAAAAGGGGTGGTTGATTCCAACGACCTGTCCCTAAATGTGTCCCGGGAAATTCTGCAAAAGGACCCGGCTATTGAGTCGATGAAGTCGGCCCTGACTAAAAGAGCGCTAGATACCCTTGAAAAGCTGGCTAAGAAAGATCCCGAAGCCTACCAAAGTTTTTGGGCGGAATTTGGGCAAGTCTTAAAAGAAGGCCCAGCAGAAGATTTTGCAAACAAAGAAAAGATTGCGGCGTTACTGCGATTTGCGACGACGGAGACGGGCCAGGCAACTCAAAATCAGTCTTTGGCGGACTATGTTGCTCGAATGAAACCGGATCAAGAAAAGATCTATTATGTTGCTGCAGACAACCATGCCACAGCAGCGAACAGCCCGCATCTGGAGGTGTTCCGAGCAAAAGGCGTAGAAGTCTTGCTGTTGTCGGACCGAATCGATGAATGGCTGGTTGGTCACCTGATGGACTTTGATGGTAAGCCCTTGCAGGATGTCGCAAAGGGGTCATTGGATCTCGGTGAAGCCGATCCTGAAAGCAAAGCGGCTCAAGCAGAAACTGAGGAGGCCATGAAGGGTCTACTTGAGCGCGTTAAGACTGAATTGGGCGATGCCGTTTCTGAAGTCAAAGTCAGCCATCGTTTGACCGATTCCCCTGCGTGTTTGGTGGTTGCAGAGGATGAAATGGGGATGCAAATGCGGCGTATTCTGGCGCAAGCAGGCCAAGATGTGCCCGAGGCCAAACGCATTTTTGAGATCAACGTCGGCCACCCCTTGGTCCAGCGCTTGGATGAAGAGGTTGATGTGGATCGCTTTAAGAGCCTAACCCAAGTTTTGTTCGATCAAGCGCTACTCGCGGAAGGCAGCCAATTGAAAGACCCTGCAAGTTATGTCCAGCGGTTGAATAAGATCTTGCTGGAATTAACCGCAACCCAAAACGGATGATCGAGACGTGAATGGTTAATGCTGTAAGCCCGGATGCTGAGACGATTGATGTCGTGTTGATGCGCCATGGCGAGGCGCGGGCGCTTGCAGGAAAAGACGCCGCGCGGCCCTTAACGCAGTGGGGGTGCGCGGCGGTCCAGGCTGCGGCACACAAACTTGCGAAAAAATCCCCATCAGCGCAAGGTGTGCGTTCGAGCCCTTATTTGAGGGCGCGTCAGACGGCGGAGATTGTCTCAGAAGTGCTCAATTTACCGCTTCTGCCCGAGTCGGCTGAACTGGTACCCTCGGGTGATTCGGATCAATTAGTTGCCTGGCTTTTAGCTGAGGCGCAGCCCGTGATATGGGTTTTTCATATGCCGTTAATTGGCCGTTTGATTCACGACTTAACGGGTTGTGACGTCTTTCCAAAGACCGCCAGTGTCTTTGGCTTGAAACTGTTTCCAGGCGCACCAAGCCGTCATCAACATCAATTAGAGTGGCAACTATGAGTTTTAATGTTCTAAAGCAAAAATCGGGATATTTTAGCCTCATTTTAACAATAGTTAGTGGGCTGGGTTGGTCGAATGCGGTGATTGCACTCGAACTCGATATCGCCTCAGAGGTGGTTGAGGTCAGCCAGGCCGGCCCAGTTGAGCGCCACAAGATTTTTCTGAGCCGGCTCAAGAAAATTAGCAATAGCCTAAGCCGCGATGAATATCAGATGGTTCAGGGCGTGTTGCAAGGACAAACCTATAAAGCAGACGATGATGCGACCCTAGAAGAAGTGATGGCATCTCTTGATCGAGCAGTGGACGAGGGTTATGAGCGTTTGTTTGAATGCGTTGGCCGGGGTTGCGGTAGCAGTAATGAGTGGGCGAATGCGGTTTTTGGTCAGCCCAAATTGTACGGCCCCGAAAGCACTCAATTCTATTGGGTCGGTAAGGCGGTTCAATCACAGACTTATTGGTTGGTCTATGGTTCAAAGCGGTCCAATAAGGCGGTTCACTATCGGGTCGAGTCAGTCGTCTCGGCGGCGCCGAGTCTGAAAAGCCGCCTGTTTGCTGCGTTTTCCGAATTGGGGTATCTGCGATTAGCCTGGTCTGACGTGGTAGGTTCTGAGGTGGAATTGGCGGAAGCGCTTGATCTTTGGTGCGGGCAGCAGCGCACTGGTGGGGTTGCTCAAGACAAAGCGCGACAGATCGCTCTGGCGGTCACGGGTGGCGATGTGAATTTGACGCCGAGCGCTGGCGTTGATGCGACAGAGCGACTTGCCAGCGAATTGCTTACAACCTTGGCTGCAAAGCCCGGATTAGGTTGTCAAATGTCTGCATTTGGGTTGGGTCGCCTGTCGCCGATTGAGGGCTTACCAAACGAGCGTCTTGATTTGATACTGTTACCGTGATTGGGTGAGGCGCTAGCGCGGTAGTCCCAAAATAGATAAAAACTCCATACGGGTACTTTGATCTGCTTGAAATTGGCCCAGCATCATTGAGGTTTTCATCATAGAGTTTTGCTTTTCGACCCCACGCATCATCATGCACATGTGTTGCGCTTCGATAATGACCCCAACGCCTGCCGCGCCGGTCACGGAATGAATGGCCTCGGCAATTTGCTTGGTCAGGTTCTCTTGAATTTGTAGGCGCCTGGCATACATGTCGACAATTCGGGCGACTTTGCTGAGCCCCAAGACGCGGCCGGTTGGCAGGTAAGCAACATGGCATTTCCCGATAAATGGCAGCATGTGATGCTCGCACATTGAGTACAGTTCAATATCTTGAACCAAGATCATTTCGCTGGTGTCTGAGGCAAACAGCGCTTCATTGACGAGACTTTCCAGTGTCTCGCCATAGCCTTTGGTTAGGAATTCCATCGCCTTCGCGGCTCGACTGGGTGTGTCGAGTAAACCCTCGCGTTCTGGGTCTTCCCCAACCTGCTCGAGAATCGTTCGAAATGCCTGTTCCATACCGCCTCCTGTAGTAACGCCCAGCCTTTGCTGCAAAATTGCAAGGATCCATGGCTCGCATTGGTCTATAATAGCGCATTTTCAGGATGAGTCCGCATGCCGGGTAGCAGCATTGGAGAAATGTTTCGAGTGACGACATTCGGCGAAAGCCATGGGCCCGCCTTGGGCTGCATTATCGACGGCTGTCCGCCTGGAATGCCGCTTTGTGAGGCGGACCTGCAGGGGGATTTGGATCGTCGCAGGCCTGGCACGTCAAAATATGCAACGCAGCGGCAAGAGTCGGATCAGGTTAAAATTCTATCCGGTGTGTTCGAAGGGGTCACGACGGGAACCAGTATCGGTCTCTTGATCGAGAATGAAGATCAAAAGTCGAAGGACTATAGCGCCATCAAGGACCTTTTTCGGCCCGCGCATGCAGATTACACCTACCAACAGAAGTACGGCGTCCGCGACTATCGGGGCGGCGGCCGGTCATCGGCTCGGGAGACGGCGATGCGGGTTGCGGCTGGCGCGATTGCAAAGAAATATCTTATGGTAAACCACAGCATTAAAATTCGCGGTTATCTGGCGCAGATGGGTACGATCCACGTCAGGGACTTTGACTGGGACTTTGTGGATCAAAACCCGTTTTTCTGCCCGGATGCAGCTTGCGTTGACGAGATGGCGGCGCTCATTGATCAATTGCGCAGAGATGGGGACTCCGTGGGGGCAAGAATCAATATCGTTGCCGAGGGCGTGATGCCGGGTCTAGGCGAGCCGGTTTTTAGTCGGTTGGATGCGGATATTGCGGGCGCCATGATGAGTATTAATGCGGTAAAGGGCGTTGAGATTGGGGATGGTTTCGAGGTGATTGAGCAGCGCGGGTCGGAGCATCGGGACGAGATTTTTCCTGAAGGCTTTGGCTCGAACCATGCCGGAGGCGTTTTAGGGGGTATTAGTTCTGGCCAAGATATTTTAGTGAGTATTGCTCTGAAGCCGACGTCAAGCATAACCCAGGCAGCAAAGACGATTACCACCAGCGGTGAGGCCACCGAAGTTGTTACCAAGGGTCGTCATGACCCATGTGTTGGTGTCCGAGCAACGCCCATTGCTGAAGCCATGCTGGCCATTGTTTTGATGGATCATGCTCTTAGACAACGTGGCCAAACGGGGCAACTGGGCGCTAGATAGTTCATCAGAGGGTGTGGGCTGTAACGCGGCGCCAACAGTGCTGTTTTGGCGCTGTAAGGACCGTTTTGATCCAGTATTTTGGGATTAGTTGATGCGTCATAGCGCGGGCCGCGAAGAGCGGTAACCGGTAAAAGGCGTTCTAGGGGTTCTACCCTCGAGCGTTTCATAAACAATAGACATTGAGAAAAAGTATGCGTTTAAAAAACATTGCGATTGTTGGCGCAACGGGCGCCGTTGGTGAGGTCATGCTTGAACTCTTGTCAGAGCGAAACTTCCCAGTGGGTGAGCTACATCTTTTAGCCAGTGCGCGCTCGGCGGGTACCCGTCTGCCGTTTAAGGACAAAAATCTGAAAGTTGAGGATCTCGCCCAGTTTGATTTTCAGAAAGTCGATATTGCTTTATTTTCCGCTGGTGGTTCGGTTTCCGCCGAATTCGCGCCGAAGGCAGCCGCCGCGGGTTGCATTGTGATTGATAACACCTCGTACTTTCGTCGAGATACCGACATCCCTTTGATTGTCCCGGAAGTGAATCTTCATGCGTTAGATGGATATAAAAAACGTAACATCATCGCGAATCCGAATTGTTCGACCATTTCAATGTTGGTGCCCTTAAAGCCGATTCATGATGCGGTCGGTATTACGCGGATTAATGTCGCAACCTACCAGGCGGTATCCGGTGCGGGTAAATCAGGGATCGAAGAGCTCGCCAGTCAGTCAGCAAGGCTTCTGAATGCGCAAGACATCGAGCCTAAAGTGTTTGGTAAGCAAATCGCCTTTAATGCGGTCCCCCAGATCGACGACTTTCAAGACAACGGCTTCACCAAAGAAGAAATGAAGATGATTTGGGAGACGCACAAAATTTTTGAAGACGATACCATCCAGGTCAGTCCAACCTGTGTCCGTATTCCGGTCTTTTATGGGCATTCGGAAGCAATCTATATTGAAACGAGACACGCCATAAGTGCGGCGGATGTGAAAGCGCTCCTATCATCGGCGGCAGGGGTCTCGGTCATGGATGAGCATCGACCCGGTGGTTATCCAACCGCGGTGACGGAATCGGCTGGAATGGATCCGGTCTTTGTTGGGCGGATCAGAAACGATGTCATGAACCCCCTAGGCCTGCATCTTTGGGTGGTTTCGGACAATATTCGCAAGGGCGCGGCATTGAACAGCCTACAAATCGCCGAGGCGCTGCTCGAGCGGCTCGGTTAGCGCAGCAGGCGTCGTTTCTAGCGCCTAAGTGGGTTAGCATGGGAATTCAGGGGTGAGCGATGATTTTGCCCGAATTTAGTTGGAGTAGAAACTGTGATGCATCAGATCGGTAAGAAGCTAACGCGGTTGATTCAGTGGTTTGTGTTAACGCTGGCAGCGACAACATCCCTTAACGCCAGGGCCGTCAGCCTTGGGCACATTACCCTTGAGTCGTCACTGAACCAGCCCTTACGAGCGAGTATCCTGCTTGGCAATGTCCAGCGTTTAACGCCCCAAGATGTTCGTGTTGGGCTGGCGCCGAGAACGGCGTTTCAGGCGATGGGGGTCGATTGGTCCAGCAACTTATCAGATCTTGATTTTCGAGCGGTGTCATCTGAGTCCGGTTTGCGGATTGAATTGAGTACCGAGGCTTCAATTGTTGAACCCTATCTGAATTTTGTACTTGAATTGGTGTGGCCGAATGGTCGTTTGGTTCGGGAATATACGGTGCTATTGGATCCGCCTGTTTTAATGGCCCCGGTTCGGCCGCTCGACATCACGCCAGTACAAGCAGGGCGTGTTCGCTCGGCAAATCGTATCGCTGAAGCGCGCGCTCAAAGCCTCGATGTGGATCGTATGACGCAGTCTGGCGATACCCTCTGGGAGATCGCGCTCGCGGCGAGACCGGACCGCTCAACCTCTGTTCAAGCCATGATGCTGGCAATTCAAAGCCGTAATCCTGATGCGTTTATGAACCAAAATATTAACCGGCTAAAAGCGGGCTATGTTTTGGTGATGCCGGATCAGGACGATTTGGACCGCATTTCGTTTGAATCGGCTGTGGCTGAGGTGGCGAGCCAAAACACGAAACAAATGCAGCCAGTAAGTCAAAAAAAAAATCCAACTATCGAGGCTTCTGTTGACAGCGAATTAGTCTTAGTTGCCGTTGATGAGGCGAGCTCGGAAGATCAAAATGCAGAGCCCTTTGAAGTGCTTGCGGCAACCGATAGCGCGCAAGAAGAGGATGAACGGATCCGCTTTGCGGCAATCGAGCGGGATAGGTTAGCCGGTCGACTGGCGTCTTTAGAAGGCAAACTTGAGTCTTTAGTCGACACGATTTCGCTCAAAGATCAACAGATTGCAGCCTTGCAAAAACAAGTTAAAACCCTCGAAGCCTTGCCGAAGGCCTCGCCAGAAGCCATGCCAGAGCAGCGGTTCTTAACGCCAATGTCGGTCGCTTTTATGGTTGCCTTGGTCATTCTCGTTGTCGTGCTGTTATTAATGTCGGCCCGATACCAAAGGCTCACAAGAAGCCTTCGCGCGGCTTCGGCGAGTGCGGTTGCTGCAGAGCCTCAAGGCTCGAGTCCAGCGCCGGCGGCGTTCGATACTGATGCCGCATTAGCGGGGACGGATCCTTCAACTCAGGCCACAGCCGTAGCGGCGACTTTGGTGCCTGACGCTGAAGACGAAGACGAAGCAGAGCCGGTTGTTAACCCAGCGGAAACCGCGGATCTGAGCGCCACAAGCACGACGCAATTGATGCCGACGGATGTTGGGGCGCCAGTCGAGACCGATGGTGCTGAATTAGACTTGAGCGAGCTAGAAACGCTGGCAGAT
>Ga0209374_1000525_pt1 | contig 42399 bp, 39 predicted proteins | sample SaaInlLV_DNA_10m_FD_184683 | JGI IMG/M metagenome (GOLD analysis project Ga0209374, IMG submission 184683) | Marine microbial communities from expanding oxygen minimum zones in the Saanich Inlet - SI075_LV_DNA_10m (SPAdes) (version 2) | ecosystem: Environmental > Aquatic > Marine > Unclassified ... | reverse complement strand
CAAATTAGTAGAAATTTTATTGATAAATCTGATTTGGATCTAAACAATATTAGTTTTAGTTTACAAAAAAATGGAGGGCAAGTACAGCAAGGAAACAGCAAAGAAATGTGCTTTAACTTTGATACAATTATTACTTATATCTCAAAATTCTACACCCTAAAAATCGGTGACTTAATTTATACTGGGACACCTGAGGGAGTTGGTCCAGTAGTAGCTGGAGATAAGCTAAAAGGTTTTATAGGAGAAAAAGAAATGTTTAAGGTAGTTATTAAATAACCTACTTAGAAAACCTCATTTTATAAGCTACATTTACTTTTCCTTTGCTTATATCAATTAGTTTTCCTTTTATCATTCTTTTACGCAAAGCAGAAATTTTATCAGTAAACAAGATTCCATCAATATGGTCATATTCATGCTGAATAACACGGGCAGTTAAGCCATCATAAGTAGTTGTATATTTTTTAAAATTCTCATCCATATACTCTATCGTAATAGTAGATTTTCTACTGACATCTTCTCTTAATTCAGGTATAGAAAGACAACCCTCAGAAAAACTCCAGGAATCACCTGTTTCTTCAATAATTCTAGCATTAATAAATACTTTTTTAACAGGATCTTCATTAACTTCTTCGTCTTCAGAGAAAGGAGTAGTATCGATAATAAATAATCGTAAATTTTTATTTATTTGTGGTGCTGCTAACCCAACTCCACTTGCAGCATACATTGTTTCCCACATATTTTCAATAAGACTATCTAAAGATGGAAAATCCAATGAAACATCAACACATTTCTTTCTTAATATAGACGCACCAAATCCTATTACTGGTAATATCATTATAAAATAGATTTGATAATTTTTTCAACACTCATACCTTCAGCTTCAGCTTTATAGTTTTTTACTAATCTATGCATTAATATTGGCTGAGCAACAGCTTTAACATCCTCGATGTCTGGGGAGTATTTCCCACTTATAGCAGCATGACATTTAGCTCCCATAATAAGATATTGTGATGCTCTTGGACCTGCACCCCATTCAATATATTTCTGTACAATTTCTGCAGTTTTTTTGTTATTTGGTCTTGTTTTTGCAACTAAGCTGACAGCATATTGCATTACATTGTCAGTAACAGGAAGTTTAGATATTGTTTCTTGAAATTTAATTATCTCATCAGAAGTCATAATAGGATTTAGCACAACATCTTGTTTAACAGTTGTTTGTTTAACAATCTGCAATTCCTCTTCATAGGAAGGGTAATCAAGAACAACATTAAACATAAAACGATCCAATTGAGCCTCTGGAAGAGGATAAGTTCCTTCTTGTTCTATTGGATTCTGTGTTGCCAAAACAAAAAAGGGCTTGTCTAAAATATACTTTTGACCTGCATTAGTAACACAACGCTCCTGCATTGCCTCTAATAAAGCTGATTGAGTTTTAGGAGGTGTTCTATTAATTTCATCAGCTAAAATGATATTAGAGAATAGTGGGCCTTTAATAAATTTAAATTCTCTATTCTCATCTAAAATTTCTGAACCAACAATATCTGAAGGCATTAGATCAGGTGTAAACTGAATACGATTAAAATTAAGACCTAATGTATTTGCGATAGTGTTAACCAAAAGAGTTTTTGCTAGTCCAGGTACACCAACAAGAAGACAATGACCATTACAAAATATAGAAATCAGTACTTGCTTAACTACGTTATCTTGCCCTACTATTACTTTACTAATTTCTTTCCTAAACTCATTGTATTTTACAACAAAATCATCAATACTTTTTACATCTGTATTCATATTATTTTATCCATTTATTTTTAAATTCACATTCTTTTAACTCATCACTTATTTTAATATATGTTTTATCTATTGTTGATTGAATCCATTTAAGTAATTCTTCTTGCTTTTTAACATTTAATACTACATCACTAATCATTGTGAAGTCATCAATTATATTAGCTGTATGAGATTCAATTTTTTTATTAATCTTTAATAATCTGTAAGCACTAGATTGATCAGGGAATTGCATTATATTAGGTTCTGAAATTTGATTAACATTTAATTTATCGACTGAATACTTTAATGATGGGTCAATATCATCTAAAATATGCATAGTAGACATATTATTATTTAAAATATATCCGCCGTTATTTTTACTGTCATCATCACTATACTTAATTAAAGCATTTTCAAAAGTAAGTTTACCAGAAATAATTTCTTGCTTAATATTATCAATTTTAGTTTTAGCATTAAAAAGTGCTGTTGATGTAACTTTATTTTTCAATAAAATATGACGAACATTAATTTGATTTCCTCTTCTTTTGATCAGCTGGATAAGATGAAATCCATATCTTGATTCAACAACTTCAGAAATTTCACCCTCCTTAAGTCTGAAAGCTGCTCTTTCAAATGAGGGAACTAACTCTCCTCTATTAACAAAACCAAGCTCTCCCCCATTTTTAGCTGATTCAGTATCATCAGAATATAACGTAGCTAACATTTTAAAGTCTTCACCATTATAAACTCTTTTTCTAAAACTATTTAACCTTTCTTTTGATTTCTTCTTCTGTTCATCAGAAATAACTGGCTTTATAACAATTTGTTTAATCTCTATTTTTGTAGGAACTTGTGGTAGATCTGCCTGCTTTTGTAATTCGAAGAAATCTTTTACTTCAGAAGGTGTTATTTTCACATCAGATGCTATTGTACTTTGTATTTTTTGTGCAAAAAACTGATCTTTTATTACTTTAGATAGCTCAAGCTCAATTTCCATTTTATTTTTTCCAAAATACTCCTCAACTTTTTCAATAGATCCCAACTGATTCTCAAAGTAATTTAATCTAGTATTAATTTCAGATTCTACTTCTTCATTTGTAACTTCAACGCTATCAATTTTAGCTTTATGAATTAAAAGTTTCTGAAATAAAATATCTTCAATAATTTCACACTTAGATTGTAATGATTTTTGATTTGCTTGCAAAGTGTATTGCAAATATTGAGATTCAATGTCTGAAGACAATACAATCTCTTCACCAATAAGAGCTTCAATCTTATCTATTATCTGAGCATTTATGTTTAATGAAATTAAACTTATTGCAATGGTCTTTAAAAAATTATTCATTAGTATATATTTATTTTTTTCTTGGATAATGCTATCTCATATAGATCTTCTTCAAGCTCTTTTAAATAATTAACTTTCTTTTTATTTAGAAGTACATCTTTAATTTTATCTAACTCTAATGCTAAAGGACTTGTATCTCCCTTAACTCTATATTCATCTATGTATACATAATATCTATAATTAGCATCTTCAAAAAAAACACCATCAGTATTTATTAGAAAAGTAACCTCATCATCAATAAGCCTTGGCAGCTTATTATTAATACTAGAAAAATAGTTCCATTTTTCTGTTTCGATATAATATTCTTTTGCATATTTGAGACAGTAATTCTCAAGTTCTTTTATGATCACATCGTTATCAGATTTATAATTACTATTAACAAAATTAATATCAGGAGCTAACTTATCAATAATAATAAATCTTCCTTTAAATATATTATTAGATAAATCAAATTCGCTAATGTAAGAATCATAATAATCATTTATATCTGAAAATGAAATGGCAGAATCAAGGTTTTGATTTATTAATTCCTGTTGATATGCAAATATTAACAAAGATGCTCTATAATCTTCAACCTGCTTTTCATATTTAACTAAATCTACACTTAGGTTAATTTCAGCGTGTGATAGCAGTAATTGTCTTCTAATCCAATCGTTGATGAATTTCTCAACAAAATATGTTGAGTCTTTAAGTTGACTAGGAATCTCACTTAATAATTCAGATCTTAATAAAACCTTTTCATTGACACTTGCAATTAAATTATCACTGTCATTTGAGCTACAAGAAAGCATAATTATTGATAACAAGAAAATAAATAAGATATTCCTCATAAATTAATTTGGAATTAATGAGTATAGAGTTTCCAAATTAATAACTACAGAATACTTAGATTTTAAAATAGTTAACCATGCCTTTTCTAAATGATTTTGATAATCAGAAATAACTTTACCTCTAATTTCATCAATATTTTTATTTCTTGCTGGCAATAATTTATTAATATCTACTATTACAAGTGAACCATCTTCTAAAATAATATCACTAGAAATACCAACTCTCCAGTCAATTGTATCGATATACTCATTATCTCCTTTCTCAAAAATACCGCTCTCAATTTTTAAGCTTAATGCTGCATTTGAATTAATTTTTTCTAGAATTTGCTTATTTGATAAACTACCCCTTTTTTTCTTGTATATATATTTTCTTACTTCTTTAGCAATTGTTTTGTTTTCACAAGAATATATTGATGCATCTAAGCGGTTATTAAAAAAATATGTAGCTTGATTATCTTCAAAGTAGCTTAATAAACCAATAGTATCTTCAACAGCTTTTTGCCAAACGTTCTTATTTGTTAAATCAAATAGTAAAATTCCTTCTCTGTACTCTTTCAGTAACGCTTTGTATTGAGGATATTTAGTTTCTAAATTTGACTCCTCATAACTCAACAATGAAGCATCAACAAAATTCACATACAAATCATCAATATCACTAACTTTAGATTGATTTTTGACGATATATTTCGCAAATTCATTTACTGTAATGATATTATTTTCAATTGTAAATAAGCTAGAATTATTTACATTGTTAATTTTAAACTCACTATTAGCTACTTTAAGTGCTGCATTTTTTCTAAAAGAAGCAAAAGCATTAACATTATTTCTAACTTTATATGAACTTCTTAACTTCTCAATCAGAGATTTCTGACTTAATTCACTACGGCTATCTTTTGCTATCATTCTTTTTAAATCAGCTTTTATAATATCAAATTCTGAAATTGGTTGTTTCTCTAACAATTTAATAATATGATATCCAAATTCAGTTGCAAAAGGGACTGAAATATCTCCAACATTTTTTAGTGAAAACGCAACTTCTTCAAATTTAGGAACCATTTTACCAACCCCAAAAGTTGGTAGAACACCACCTTTTACAGCAGTAGATCTGTCTTCTGAAAATTTTTCAGCTACAAGTTCAAAAGCTTCTCCATTAGCAAGCAATTCATTAGCTCTATTAATTTTATCAGAAGCTTCATTAAGCTTTTCTTTACTTGCTCCTACACCAGTATTAAACATAATATGAGCAACTTTAACCTTACCTAGAGCTTCTCTCTTATCATTTATTTTTATTAAATGATAACCATATTTCGTAAGTACAGGCATTGATATCTCTCCTGAGTTTAAACCATAAGCTGCGGATTCAAAATCATACACCATCATAAAAGCAGTGAAATATCCAAGGTTACCTTTGTTAGTTAAGGCAGAGTTGTCATCAGAATTTTTTACAGCTGCATCTGAAAAAGAAATTTCTCCATTAATAATTGATTGTCTAATTTCTAGTGCCTTGTTGTAAACATTATCTTTATCCTCTTTAGAATCATTTTCATTTAATGAAAAGAGAATATGACTTGCGCTTAAATCAATAAGCATTCTAGAATAAGCTTCATCAAGCATTTGAGAATCGAATTCATTATTCTTTAAATAAGGTTTAGCTAATTGCTTCCGGTATCCTTCTAATTCATTTATAAAAGAAAGGTTTGTATCTAGTCCTAATTCTTCAGCCTCTCTAACTTTTAATTTAAAGTTAACAAATAATTCCATATACTCATTCAGATATTCTTTAGTAATATCAACATTGTTATTGTTCTTATAAAAAATATTCTTAAACTCTTCTAAAGACACATTTTTACCTTCAATTTGCAAAACATTTTGACCATTTGTAATCAAAACGAATACAGATAAAACAATACTTAAACTTAATTTATTCATTTTATTTAATTTATTTTCTACTATAATTGGGTGCTTCTCTTGTAATTGTTACATCATGCGGGTGACTCTCATTAATACCAGCAGAAGTGATTTTTAAAAATTCTGCATTAGATAAATCACTTATGGAAGCAGATCCTGTATAGCCCATACCAGCTCTTAGTCCACCTGTCATTTGATGTATAACTTCTGAAAGTGTTCCTTTATATGCAACTCTACCAACAATTCCTTCAGGTACTAATTTTTTAACATCAAGTTCATCACTTTGAAAATACCTGTCTTTAGATCCACTTTGCATTGCATCAATTGATCCCATACCTCTATATGATTTAAATTTTCTTCCTTCATAAATTATTGTTTGACCTGGTGCTTCTTCAACACCGGCAATAATTGAACCAAGCATAACTGTACTTGCTCCAGCCACTAAAGCTTTTACAATATCTCCAGAATATCTAACTCCACCATCAGCAATAAGTGGAATATCACTCTCAATACATACTTGTGAGACATCCATCACAGCAGTTAATTGTGGAACCCCAATACCTGCAATAACTCTAGTTGTACATATTGAACCTGGTCCAATTCCCACTTTAACAGCATCAGCTCCTGCATCAATTATTGCTTTTGCAGCTTCTTTTGTAGCGATATTACCCACAATTATATCTAGTTTAGGAAAAGTCGTCTTTACCTTCTTTAATACATCAATAACACTTTTTGTATGACCATGAGCTGTATCAATAACAATTGCATCTACAGAAACTTTTGATAAAGCTTCTACTCTTGCTAGGACATCACGTGTAATTCCTACCGCAGCTGCAACTCTTAATCTTCCATACTTGTCTTTGCAAGCATTAGGACGTAATCTGTTTTTAATAATATCCTTGAAGGTAATAAGTCCAACAAGCTTATTATCAGTATCAACTACTGGCAGTTTTTCAATTTTGTTTGACTTTAAAATATCTTCAGCATTATCCAAATCCTTTATTTGTGTTGTAATAATATTTTTTGTGGTCATTACCTTACTAATTGAGAGGTTCATATCTTTTTCAAATCTCAAGTCTCTATTCGTAACAATTCCTAAAAGTTTAAAATCTTCTCCAACAATTGGAATACCACCAATTTTATTTTCTTGCATCATTATAAATGCGTCACCAACATTTGCATTTAATGTTAAAGTAATTGGATCTAAAATCATACCACTCTCAGATCGTTTAACTTTTCTTACTTCAAGTGCTTGATTTTCAATACTCATGTTTTTATGCAAAACCCCTATTCCACCTTCTTGAGCAATAGCAATAGCCATTTTTGACTCAGTTACTGTATCCATTGCAGCGGATACAATAGGTATATTTAATGTTATATTTCTTGAAAATTTTGTTGAAGTACTTACCATGTGTGGAAGAACTTCTGAATAGGCTGGTACTACTAAAACATCATCATAGGTTAGGCCTTCTTTTAATATTTTGTTGCTCATAAATTTCTCAAATTAAAATTATGCGAAATTAACATTTTTTAGACAATAAATAACGACAGAAATAAGACTAAGTATTTGAAGAATTTATCTTGTTAAGATTATATAATTTTGCTTATTAGCAATAACTCCTAAACTGTTTATATATTGTAAATGATAAACATAACTTCCGTTTTTTACATGTGATCCTTGATAAGTTCCATCCCATCCTTTCTGTGGATCACTTGTTTCAAATATTTTCTCACCATTTCTATTAAATATTGAAAAAGAATAGCCAATTTCAGAAACAAAATAAGTAATTGGTCTAAATAGTTCATTATGTTCATCACCATTTGGTGTAAAAGTATTCGGCACAAATATTACTGGAACTTGAGAAATACAAGATAAATTAGACAAACTACCCTCTAAAACAGCTCCAAAAGGAGTTGAATTACCTTCAACTGCTTCAATATAATAACAGAATCTACCATTACCTGCACCAAACTCAGTGACTATATCAATATAACTTAAATCTTCATTAGGCTTATTAACTCTATCCCAAACATGTATTGGAAGTAAATCAAATGGCTCTCTATTAACTGATCTATATAATCTATACTCTGAAACAGAACCAAGCCATCTGTCATATTCATTAAAAGATAAAGTATTAGTATACTCTCCATCTAATGATGGAAAACCACTATAATCAACATTAACTTCAGTTTCTAACAAAATTGTTTGAGCAAAAGAAGTATCATTAGAATAAGTTGGAGAATCATATGGAGGAGGACTTAAAGTTACTCCACAAGTATCAACAGGATAAATTCGATATTGATAAAAATGACTATCAGTAAACGGTAACATATCACTATAATTTATTGGACTATTACCACTAGATTCTATTTCACCTATTTTACTAAAAATATTTTCATCTCTTTTTGATCTATATACATCAAATCTGTCAATAACTGCAGATAGATCAACAATACAACTTAGGTCAACGGAACCATCATCATGATTAACTGTTGCATATTCTAGATAGTTAAATGTTGGTTTATTTGCAAATGCGACATCAATATCCAATAAATTAGACGTAGCTTTAAATGACGAATCGTTATTAAATGCCTCAACAACTATAGTGTATGATGCAGATGAAGAAATATTTGGTAAAACTAAATTAGTATTCCCTTCCAGCCTAATTGATGAATTAATGACGTTCCCACTAGCATCTGTTTCCGATATCAAGACATTATAATGATGGGTTCCGCCGTTCCAGTTTATATAATCGTTCCAATCAAGCAAAATAGAGTAATCACAGGCATCAGATGTACTTTGTAAAAATATTGAATTGTGTAATTGTGATCTTGAACGTGTATTTCCACATGAATCTATTGCTTTAACACTATAGCTTTCTATTATAGTCTCAGCTAATGAATTGTTATAGTTAAATGTATTTAAAGATGCATCAATTGTGTCTAAAGTAATCCAAGCACCTGCTTGATCTTGAATATATATTATGTAGAAATCCGCTCCTAAGGAAGGAATCCAACTAACAACTGCATTGCCTTGACTATTAACTGAAATATCCTTTATTTCAGGAGTTAAAGGAGAAAGCGTATCTTGTAACTGTACTGAACTAATGGACGATCTGGAGACACAACCACTTATATCAGCTATTTCTACATAAAAGCTTGGAACATAATCACAGTCATCTGTAAAAAATTTATGAGTTAGATTAGGTGTTGAAATAATAATATTATCAATATTGTTTGCGTTTATATGGTGAACGTCATAGTCTGTATTTGAAGACGGCAAAAGTGGATCATGTATAGGATTCCATGAAAGATCAGCAGCAACTCCAAAATCTACAGCATAAGAATTCATTAATATAGTTGATAAAGTATCTGAGAATAATAATGAATCAGAAACAGCTCCAACATTAGTTCCGCAAGTTACAGATCCAAGAAGGTAATAATAACTCTGTGAATTATTAGCTCCAGAGCCAGGATGATAATAATTAGTATCTGGGTAAAAAGTACTGTCTAATAAAGCATATGGCCCACCAAGTTGTTTAGAATGGTAGATATCATATTTAATATTAGTATCTACAACACCTTGAGGAAAAGAGTAATATAGGTCTACACCACCACTTTCATCAACTGCAAGACATCTTAAGTCAGGCTGTGGTGGTATAACATTTATAGTAATAGTTGCAATAACAATTCCATTCGCCGGGCAAAAATCATCATATGCTTTTAAGTTGAATGTATAAGCACCACCCTGTCTGCCACAACCATAATCTTGCATATGATCACAGTTAGATTCCCATAAAAAATCACCTGAAATATTTCCAGGTGCTGATGAAGTAACAGTAAAGGTTGCAACATTACTTACAGCTAACAAAGGATCTAATTGCCCACCTTCTACTTCTAAAGAAAGGTCTTGCAGACCTCCTGTAGAGTTTATATCATTATCATTTGCAACTACTGAGAAACTTACTAATTCACCAGCCATTACTGTTGTTTCATAAGATGGCAAACCTGTTGAGGGATTTAAATTTGTTAGCCAATTCTGAGGCCCTAATGGTGGCGTAATAACTGGTGGTAAATTTTGTGCACCATTTGGAAGTGTTCCACAAGAAATAAGTGCGACATTAACATCTCTAAATACCTCAGCAACAACCTGACCGCATTTAAAAGCAGCTACCTTAATACAAGTAACAAATATACCTGCAGTGTTAGAAAAAAATGATATTTCACCATTATTATTATTTAAGGTTGGATTCCCCGGAATAGGCGAGTTTACTGTATATGGAGCAGCAAATGGTAAAGCAATTGAATTAGGTGTTGCAGGATTATAATTAAATTCATCTCCTAACGGTTCAGCCCAACTGTAACTCAATGAATCAAGTTCAACATCAAAAGCAAGATGACTGTAAGAAAAAGGATAACCTGTACATAGTATTGATTTAGGTTCTTCTTTAAAGATTGGAGAACTATCATGACACATATTACCGTTTGGAAAAACAGTGCCAGATGGATCTGTGTATGGATACATAACAGATCTAATTGTCCAGTCATCATCATTCATCCCTTGAGTAAGCTGACTAGATCTGCAACAACTTCCCCAAGTAAAATGCCATCCAGCTGCTGGTGGCGTTCCATTTAATGTGATTGGACCTGAAGAATAAAGCCACTCTTTTACAGCGCCAAATTGACCAAATGGTTGATTGTCACAGTCATAGCATGGCTGAGCATTAGACACGCCAGTAGTTGAAATATCAGTAGTTGACACAAAATTAACATTAATATTACCCATTGTTGGATTATTATGCACAGTAAGGAGTTCATTTGTTGTACTAAAATCAATACCATCACAATCTTGATAAATCTTAAGGAAAAAAGTATACTTCCCATAATCTGGACTAGTAGGATCAGAATTACATTCCCATGTAATTTCTCCTCCAATAAAGTGAGATGCATATGATTGAATTGTCATTAAAATAACAAATAATAGTATAAGATTTCTTTTCATGTAATATTAATTTATACAAAGATAGTAAAACTAAATTTTAGGTTCAAGTCCACCAACATGAAAAGACTTTATTTCTTACAAAATTACTATCTATATTTTAAATTTATCTATCCTTAAAACAGCCTCCTCATACTCTAAAATAATACGAGACATTATTTCTGAAACAGGCAGAATATCATCAAGCAAAGCAGAAACTTGGCCAATCTCAAGCTCTCCATTTTTTAAATCTCCTTCAAACATTCCCTTTTTTGCTCTTCCTTTTCCAAGAATCTTTTTCAACTCAATGACGCTAGCATTTTTTGAATAAGCATCTTTAATCTGATAAAAAAAATCATTCTTCATCAACCTTACAGCTGTTAACTCTTTTAATGTTAGTTCTGTTTCAGCATCATCAGCATCAACAATTCTATTTTTAAAATTAATATGTGCAGAGCATTCTTTACTTGCTACAAAGCGACTACCCATTTGAATACCATCTGCACCAAGAGAAAAGGCTGCTAACATTGAATAACCACTACTAATACCGCCAGCTGCTATAATTGGCAGATCAATTTCCTTTGATATTAGTGGAATAAGACACATTGTTGTAAGCTCTTCAATTCCATTATGTCCTCCTGCCTCAAAACCTTCAGCAACAATTGCATCAACTCCTGCTTCAACACATTTTATTGCAAACTTTTTATTTGCTACTACATGAACTACCACAATTCCATGATCTTGAAGTTTTGAAGTATATTGTTTTGGATTACCAGCGGAAGTAAATACAATTTTAACCTCTTCTTCAATTATAACTTTAATATGTTCCTCGCTATTAGCATATAAAAGAGGTAAATTAACACCAAATGGCATATGAGTTGCTTTTTTACACTTTATGATATGTTCTCTAAGTACATCAGGATACATAGATCCAGAACCAATTAACCCCAAACCTCCAGAATTACTAACAGCAGAAGCTAATTCCCATCCACTACACCAAACCATTCCACCTTGAATAATTGGATATTTTATACCAAAAAGTTGTCTTATTCTATTCATAAATTATTTACATTTGTTGCTTCACGAAAATAAAAATTTAAAACATTAAGAAATGAAAAGAGATCAAATAGTTTTTGATTTAATATCTAAGGAAGATGAAAGACAACGTAGGGGAATTGAACTAATAGCTTCTGAAAATTTTGTTAGTAAACAAGTAATGAAAGCCATGGGATCTTGCTTAACTAATAAATATGCAGAAGGTTTTCCCAGAAGAAGATATTATGGAGGCTGTGAAATTGTAGATGAAGTTGAACAATTAGCAATTGATAGAGCCAAAGAATTATTTGGAGTAGAATATGTTAATGTTCAGCCGCACTCAGGTTCACAAGCAAATGCAGCAGTAATGCTAGCATGCTTAAATCCTGGAGACAAAATGCTTGGATTTAATTTATCGCATGGTGGTCATCTTACACATGGTTCATCTGTTAACTTTTCGGGAAAATTATATAAAAATTCTTTTTATAATGTTGAAAAGACAACTGGAAAAATTGATTATGACAAACTTGAAAAAATAGCCTTAGAAGAACAACCAAAATTAATTATTTGTGGTGCATCTGCTTATTCTCAAGATTGGGACTACAAAAAATTCAGAGAGATATCTGATAAAGTTGGCGCTTTACTTCTTGGTGATATTGCTCATCCTGCAGGATTGATAGCGGCAAAGCTTTTAAATAATCCTGCTTTACATTGTCACATATTAACAACTACAACTCATAAGACTTTAAGAGGTCCAAGAGGCGGAATGATAATGATGGGTAAAGATTTTGAAAATCCATGGGGCAAAAAAACTCCAAAAGGAAATATAAAAATGATGTCTAGCGTTTTAAATTCTGGTGTATTCCCTGGCTCTCAAGGTGGTCCTCTTGAGCATATTATAGCAGCAAAAGCTATTGCATTTGGAGAAGCTCTAAAACCTGAATTTGTTGAATATGGAAAACAAGTCATAAGTAATGCAAAAACTATGGCAGAGGAATTTATTAGAAGAGGATATAATATTATTTCAGGTGGCACGCAGAACCATTGCATGTTAATAGATTTAAGAAATAAAAATGTTACTGGTAAAGAAATAGAAATTGCTTTGGTTAAATCTGATATAACTGCGAATAAAAATATGGTTCCTTTTGACTCGCAGTCCCCATTTATTACATCAGGAATAAGATTTGGAACACCTGCTATAACAACAAGAGGTGTTAAGGAAGATACTATTTTAAAAATAGTTGAACTAATTGACAGAGTAATTTCTAATCCAAATGATGAAGTAAATCTTCAAAACATAAAATCAGAAGTTAATCAATTAATGAGCTCTTTTCCAATTTTTTGTTCTTAAATTAATGAAACCGATAAATCATGAAAAAGAAAAAAATGAGATTCTTAATAAATATCGATCTCTACTAAGATCATGTGCGGATAAAACTGACAAATCTGATAAGAAAATAATTAGAAACGCTTTTGACCTGGCTGTAAATGCCCATAAAGATATGAGGAGAAAAAGTGGGGAGCCATACATTTATCATCCTATTGCTGTAGCTCATATAGCCGCTAAAGAAATTGGACTTGGAACAACATCCATTATTTGCGCATTACTTCATGATGTAGTAGAAGACACGGATTACACATTAGATGATATTGAAAAAAAATTTGGTAAGAAAGTCGCGCAAATAATTGATGGCTTGACTAAGATACAAGACGTATTTGATAAAAACGTATCACTTCAGGCAGAAAATTTTAAGAAAATGCTTCTAACTCTATCAGACGATGTTAGAGTAATACTTATAAAACTTGCAGATAGACTTCATAATATGAGGACGCTTGATTCAATGCCAGTACATAATAAGTTAAAAATCGCATCTGAAACACTTTTTCTTTACGCTCCTCTAGCCCATAGACTTGGTCTATACTCTATAAAAACAGAACTAGAAGATTTAGGCTTAAAGTATACAAAGCCTGAAATATACAAAGCTATTGCTCAAGAACTTAATGAAACTAAAGAGGATAGAAAGAAATATATCACAAAATTTATAAAACCAATAAAAGCTAAACTTAAAGAAACTGACTTAAAATATTTAATGCGAGGTAGGCCTAAATCAATTTTTTCTATTAGGAATAAGATGATCAAAACAGGAGTTAATTTTGATAAAGTTTTTGACAAATTCGCTATTCGAATAATTATTGATTCCTCAATAGAAAACGAAAAATCTGACTGCTGGAAAATCTACTCAATAGTTACAGATTGCTACAAACCCAATCCAGATAGGTTAAGAGATTGGATTTCTACACCCAAGGCAAATGGCTATGAATCTCTTCACACAACTGTAATGGGAGATAATGGAAAGTGGGTTGAAGTTCAAATAAGAAGTAAAAGAATGGATGAAATTGCCGAAAAGGGATATGCTGCTCATTGGAAGTATAAACAAGAAGGAAGTAAAGATAGCTCATTAGATGTTTGGATTGAGAAGATTAGAGAACTTTTAACGAATCCAGAAAATAATGCTGTAGACTTTATTGATGATTTTAAGCTTAACCTTTATTCTGGAGAGATCTATGTTTTTACTCCAAAAGGTGATCTCAAAACACTTCCAAGAGGTGGAACAGCACTTGATTTTGCATTTGAAATTCATACTGATATTGGCCTAAAATGTATGGGAATTAAAGTTAATGGAAAGCTTGTTTCATTAAGTCATAATCTTCAAAGTGGAGATCAGGTAGAAGTTATAACTTCACAAAAACAAAGACCAAGAGAGGATTGGCTAAGATTTGTAGCAACATCTCGAGCAAAATCTAAAATAAAATCTGCGCTTAAAGAAGACAAAAGAGAAATAGCAACAATTGGAAAAGAGATCGCTGAAAGAAAACTAAAGCTTTTAAAAATTTCTTTAACAACTCAAACTGAAAATGAGTTAATAAGGTACTTTGACGCAAACACAACACTAAATTTATATTTCCAATTTGGGACTGGGTCAATATCAAATTCTGCAATTAAAGAATTTGTACGTCTCAAAAAAGGTGGATGGTATCAAAGTATTAAAAATAGGATTTACGGACAGCCAAGTTTCAAAAAAGAAGATAAAAAGTCTAGTAAGATTATAGTTTTCAATGAAGATGATGAGATATTAGATTATAAAATGGCAGCATGCTGCAATCCTATTCCTGGAGATTTAATTTTTGGCTTCTTAACTGTTATGGATGGCATAAAAGTACATAGATCTGACTGTCCTAACTCTATTCAGCTTAGATCAAACTATGCATATAGAATACTTCAAGCTAAATGGATATCTGAACAAGAAATAGATTTTATTGCATCAATTAGCATTAAAGGCATTGATTCCTTAGGACTTATGAACAAGGTAACTCAAATTATCTCAAATCAAATGAATGTCAATATCAAATCAATAAACATTAAGACAGATGATGGCATATTTGATGGAGTAATTACCTTAAAAGTACACAATGTTGAATTTTTAAATGATTTAACAATTAAATTAAAAAGTCTAGAAGAGATTTCATCAATTACAAGAACTTATAAACATCAATAATTTTAAACTTCTTTATTAATATTTTAAAACTTAATAATAAGTAAATTTTATAAATTTGTAAAAAAATATTACGTGCAACAAACAAATATTATTGATACCGTTATTGAAATTTTTACTGACTATCTTGCAGTTAACAAACATAGAAAAACACCTGAACGTTTTGCAATTCTGAAAGAAATTTATAACTCAGAAGGCCACTTCGATATCGAATCTATGTATATCCAAATGAAAAACAAAAAATATAGAGTAAGTAGAGCAACACTATACAATACAGTTGAATTATTATTAGATTGTCAATTGATTCGTAAACATCAATTTGGCAAAGCACAATCACAATATGAAAAATCTTATTCATACAGACAACACGATCACTTAATCTGTACAAACTGTGACTTAGTTATAGAATTTTGTGACCCAAGAATTCAAGGAATAAAAAATGTAATTGAAGATAGTATGTCATTCAAAATAAATAGACACGCATTGAACCTATACGGAATCTGTAAAGAATGTCAGAAAAAAATTAAAAATTAAGAATTAAATGAAAGCAGACGTCTTATTAGGACTACAATGGGGAGATGAAGGTAAAGGAAAAATTGTTGATGTATTAACATCTAAATATGATATTATTGCTAGATTTCAAGGGGGTCCAAATGCAGGTCATACTCTTGAATTTGATGGTATCAAGCATGTTCTTCATACTATTCCTTCAGGAATTTTTCATAAAGGTGTAGTGAATCTAATTGGTAATGGTGTTGTTATTGATCCTGTTATTTTTCAAAAAGAAATTTTTGGACTAGAAAAATTAAAACTTACAATTTCTGAACTACTTATTTCAAAAAAAGCTCATTTAATTTTACCAACACATAAACTCATAGATGCTGCTTCAGAACAAGCAAAAGGAAAAGAAAAAATAGGTTCTACTTTGAAAGGAATTGGACCAACTTACATGGATAAAACTGGAAGAAATGGTATTAGAGTGGGTGATGTGTCTTCTCCAAAATTTAAAGAGAAATATGAAAAACTGAAGAGGAAGCACCTTCAAATATTAGATTTCTATGATTTTGATTATAAACTTGAGGACTTAGAAAAAGAATGGTTCCATTCATTAGAAACTTTAAGAAAATTTAATCACATTGAAAGCGAACACTATCTCCACAATGCTATCAAAGATGGAAAAAAAATATTAGCTGAAGGTGCACAGGGAACACTTCTAGATATTGACTTCGGGTCTTACCCTTTTGTTACATCATCAAATACAATAACAGCTGGGGCTTGTACTGGTCTTGGTATTGCTCCAAATAATATTGGAGAAGTCTTTGGAATCTTTAAAGCCTACTGTACAAGAGTAGGTAGTGGTCCTTTCCCATCTGAATTATTTGATAAAACAGGTGAGCATCTAGCTAATATTGGTAATGAATTTGGGTCAACTACTGGCAGAGCTAGAAGGTGTGGTTGGATCGATATACCAGCATTAAAATATGCAATTAATATTAATGGAGTAACACAACTTATGATGATGAAAGCAGATGTTCTATCTGGAATCAAAAAAATAAAAGCTTGTACTCATTATGAACTTAATGGCAAAAAAATTGATTATTTACCATTTGAAGATAATGAAAAATTAATACCTATATACAAAGACTTAGATGGATGGGAGGAGGATTTAATGAATTTAGATAGCCTTTCTAAAGCACCTGAAACAGTTCACAAATATATTTCATGGCTAGAAAAAATATTAGAAGTGCCAATTTCAATTGTATCAGTTGGCCCTGATAGAAAACAAACATTTTTTCGATAAATATTGAAATTTTTATTAAATATTTTGCTTTTATCACTCTGTGTATGTGTAAATGCCCAGACAAGTAAAAGAATTGAAATAATTAATGCTGATAGTACAATTGCAAATACTATAAACCACCCTGAATATTTAAGATTATTAAATAATGTAGTGTTTAAACACAATTCAACAACAATGTCTTGTGATTCCGCATACCACTATTCTGAATTAAACAAAATAGAAGCTTTTGGAGATATTATTATACAGCAAGGAGATAGTTTAAAACTTACTGGAAAAAGATTGCTATATCTGAGTGATAAAAATAGTGCCACAATCACTGGAAAAGTCAAGCTCATTGACAAGTATATGACTTTGGAAACTGATAAAATTCTTTATAACCTAAATGAAAATATTGGAGTCTACCCCTCAAATGGAAAGATTATAGATAATTCAAAATCCATATACTCTGTAAGAGGAGAATATCATGCTAATACCTATAATTTTATTTTTACAGACTCAGTCAAAATAATTGACAAAGAATATCAAGTTTTTACAGATAATATGATTTACAACACGAAGAGTGAAACGTCATTCTTCTTTGGACCTTCAACTATAGTTTCTGAAGAAAATAAAATTTTTTGTGAAAACGGATGGTATAATACTAATACACTAAAATCAAAATTTTTCAATAACGCTTACATACAATCTGACAGTCAAATTCTAAAGGGCGACAGTATTTTTTATGACCAAAATAAACAATACGGCAAAGCATTACAAAATGTTCATCTAATAGATAGTATCAACAATATTGAAATATTTGGAGATAAGGCAGAGTTTTTCATAAGAGAGGACTATTTTATATTCACCAAAGAACCACTAGCAAAAATCATACAAGAAGAAGACACAACTTTTATTGGTGCAAATAATTTTTTATATCAAAATCTAGAGAATGATAAGAAATTGACTGCCTTTAATAACGTAGAAATCTATCAGCACAATATGCAAGCAAAATGCGATTCATTTAGCTATGATTTAGAATATTCAAAAATTGAATTATTTGACTACCCATCTCTATGGGTAGATGAATTTCAAATAACTTCTGATAGCATGAAGATTTTACTTGATGAAGATAAAGATCTAAAATCAATGATTTGCTCACCAAATCCAATGATAATTTCTAAAGTTGATTCTTTTAATTATAATCAATTGGCAGGAAATATAATGAATATATATTTTAATGAAAATACAATATCTAAAATTAGAATAGAGGGTAACAGCCAAAGTTTATTTGTCATTACTGATGAAAAAACAGACGATAAAATTGGATTTAATGCTACAAAATGCTCAGAAATTTCATTGTATTTCAAGGAAAATAAAATTGAATCAATTAATTATAATATAAAACCGATTTCTACTATAACTCCATATGATGAGATTAAAGAGAAAGATAAATATTTAGAAGGATTTATATGGAAAGAGTTGGATCAACAAAGCATAAAGTTGAAATATTTAATTTATAATAAATGATGTCCTTCTATTTAATAATCTATTTTCTTCTGAAGTGTTTGAGAATAATGGAACAAGCTCTCCGTATCCTTTAAATTCAAGTCTATTAGACACTTTATCTCTTATATAATTATATACAACTTCAGCTCTTTGGGTAGATAAAATTAAATTATCATTATTACTACCAATATTATCAGTATGACCTTGAATCTCTAAGCTTATATCTGGGTTTTTTAATAAATATAAAATAAAATCATTTAATTGTTTAAAAGAACTGGAATCAATTTTACTTGAGTTAGATGCAAATACAACATTATTAAGAACAACTTCTTTACCTTTTTTACTTGAAATTATATCTAGCTCAATTGCTGATAATTTATTTGCTCTTAAATTCTCAGGTAGATTAAAAACAAAAATATCTTCTAAACCAAAACCACTTTGATTAGAAGTATAATAGGCAGTTCTTCCATCATTAGCAACAATTAATGAGTTCTCTGTATTAAATGTATTAATTGGATAGCCTAAATTTGTTGGCAAGCTCCATTCATTCAAACCATCAATTCTTTTACTTATATAAACATCATATCCACCCATTCCAACGTGGCCACTAGATGCAAAGTAAAATGTTAAATTATCTGGATGAAGAAATGGTGACATTTCATCATCTTCTGTATTTATTTTAGGACCTAAGTTTTCGGGCTCTAAAAAGCCGTTATCAGTAATTTGTGAACGCCAAATATCTTTACCTCCGTATCCTCCACTTCGATTACTCACAAAATAAAGATATCTTCCGTCTGGAGAAAAACATCCTTGTGACTCCCATGATTTTGAATTAATTATCTTACCAGCATTAAATGTTGAATTATTAAAGAGTATATAAAGATCACAACTCCCCATACTATCAAATCTATCACATGCTGTAAATACTGAATAACCAGTATCAGACGAGAAAGAGAATGCACCTTCATTACCATTTGTATTTAAAGTGCCAAAATATGGTTTAGACAGTATCCAATTACTGTTTTCGTCAAGTTTCGAAACATAAAAATCTTCTTGAAATACATTATTTTTCTTAAGCCTCCTTGAATACACTAAATTTTTTCCGTTATACGAAATAGCAGGTAAATATTCTTCTTTAGATGAATTTATATTAGAGCCTAAATTTTTGGGAGAAAAATCTACAGGATTATTTATAGCATTAATCGAAAATTTAGAACTTTTAATTATCATTCTGATTTCCCTAGAGTCATAAAATCTAACAGAATCTTTCAAAATAAGCAATTTAGCATATTTAAGAGATTCTTCGTAGAAGCCGTTTTCATAATACAATTTTGTAATCTTCTTTATTCCATCTAAATTAATATTTTCATCATTATAATATGCAGATAGCAGATATGATACAGCTTTATTAATTTCTTTACTGTTAGCATAAATCGAAGCAATTAATAGCTTTGGACTCTCCCATTGTGGACTATTTTCTAGTGCTTTACTAGCAAATTTTATAGATTTATTGAAATTACCCTCCTTATTATATTTTATTGCTTTATCAAAATTTTTATAATCTTTAAATTGAGAGTAAGATATTAAAGGAAGAAACAAAAAAATAAGAAAATAGTTTCTCATTATGGGATATTCATATATTTATGACTCTGTAAAGATATACACCATTCCTTGTTTTCTTGAACAAATTCAATAATCATTGGTAAAACAATATCTTTTTTACTCCATTCAGGTTGTAAATATAATTTACATTTATTATTAATCCCAATACACTGTTCCTTAGCCCATATCAAATCATGCTTGTTGCTAACAATAACTTTTAACTCGTTTGCAAATAATTTTATGTCGTTAAGAGGGGATTGCATTTTCTTTGGAGAAAAACAGATCCAATCAAAACTACCGCTTAAAGGATGTGTTCCAGAAGTTTCCAAATGAGTTTTGTAATTATTAGCTTTTAATAAATTAGTTAAATTATCAAGGTTCCACATTAATGGCTCCCCTCCTGTAATAACAACTGTATCTACATTATATTTTTTAATATCTTTTAAAATATCTGTTACCAAAGTTGGGGAATGAAGAGTAGAATCCCAACTTTCTTTAACATCACACCAATGGCAACCAACATCACATCCACCAATTCGTAAAAAATAAGCAGCAGTTCCAGCAAAAAAACCTTCACCCTGAATAGAGTAGAAAGCTTCCATTAAAGGAAGCATTTCACCATTTTCAAGAGCTGATTTTGTTGATTTATCCATATTGCAAAAATAAGTTTTTTATAAAGAAGAATACTATATTTGCTTATTATAAAAGTAATTAAAATGAAACAAATAATTGAATGTGTTCCAAATATTTCAGAAGGGCTCGATACAAATAAAATTAAAATTATTGCATCTGAAGTTGAGAAAATTGATGGAATAAAATTATTAAATATAGACCCAGGAAAAGCTACAAATAGAACAGTTATTACTTTTGTTGGAGAGCCACAGAACGTGATTGACGCAGCATTCCTTCTTATCAAAAAATCTCAAGAACTAATTGATATGAGAAATCATACAGGAGAACATCCAAGAATGGGTGCTACTGATGTGTGTCCATTAGTTCCAATTTCAAATATATCAATGACTGAATGTGTTAAATGGGCACATAAATTAGGCAAACGAGTTGGTGAGGAACTTAATATTCCTGTATATCATTATGAAGAAGCTGCTAAAGAAGACAAAAGAAGAAATCTAGCTAATTGTAGACAAGGGGAATATGAAGGATTATCAAAGAAACTTGAAAATAAAAATTGGAAACCAGATTATGGCCCAAACATATTTAATAAATCAGTTGAAAAATCTGGAGCTACAGCAATTTCTGCACGTGATTTTCTAGTAGCATATAATATTAATCTTAATACAACTTCTACTAGAAGAGCAAATGCTGTCGCTTTTGATATTCGTGAAGCAGGAAGAATTAAAAGAGAAGGAGGTAATTTAAATGGGAAAATTATTAAAGATAGTAATGGAAACCCAATTAAAGAACCAGGATTTTTTAAATCTGTAAAAGGAATTGGATGGTATATTGAAGAATATGGAATTGCACAAATTTCTTATAATTTAACAAATATTAATATAGCGTCTTTACATGATGTTTTTGATAAAACTTGTGAACGAGCAAATCTTAGAGGAATGCGTGTAACTGGATCTGAACTAGTTGGTTTAGTTCCAAAAAAAGTACTATTAGATGCTGGAAAACATTTTTTAAAAAAACAAAAAAGATCATTAGGTATTTCTGAAAATGAAATAATCAAAATTGCAGTAAAAACTTTAGGACTTGATGAATTAGCCCCATTTAACATTAAAGAAAGAGTTATTGAATATATGTTAGATGATGTGGATAATAAATTAATTGACCTGTCTCTTTCAGATTTCGCAAATGAAACTGCTTCTGAAAGCCCCGCTCCAGGAGGTGGATCTATAGCAGCATATTGTGGATCAATAGGAGTAGCCTTAGGAACAATGGTTGCAAATTTATCTTCTCATAAAAGAGGTTGGGATGATAGATGGGAAGAATTTTCTATTTGGGCAGAAAAAGGAATGCAATATCAAAAAACACTTCTTGATTTAGTTGATGAGGATACTGATGCATTTAATAAAATTATGGATGCTTTTAGACTGCCTAAAGATTCAGATGAAGCAATATCAAAAAGACATGAAGAAATTCAAAAAGCTACAAAAAATGCGATCCTAACTCCATTTAAAGTAATGACAACAGCTTTTAATTCAATGGAAGTCATGAAGGCTATGGCAGAAATTGGAAACCCAAATTCAGTTACTGATGCTGGTGTCGGAGCGCTTTGTGCAAGGACTTCAGTTATTGGAGCATTTTTTAATGTTAAGATTAATTGTGCTGATTATGAAGATAAGAAATTTGTTAAAGATATTACAGAGAAAGGACAGAAAATAGTAGATGATGCTTGCAAATTAGAAAATGAGATTATGAAAATAACTTATTCTAAAATAAACTAAATATAACCTGAGCATGTCAGAAGAAATGAAAGCTTGCCCAATTTGTGAATCACCTTATGGATACTTCACAGGAAATAATTCATACACTTGCCCTGAATGTTCTAATAAATGGAATTTAAAAAACACTGAAAATGATTTATTCACAGTTATTGATTGCAATGGTAATTATCTGCAAAATGGAGATAGTGTTATAGTAATTAAGAATCTTCCAGTTAAAGGAGCTCCAAAGCCAATAAAATCAGGAACTAAAGTAAAGAACATAAGACTTGTTGATGCAGATCATAATATAAATTGCAAAATTGATGGGTTTGGCTCTATGCAACTTAAATCAGAATTTGTTAGAAGAAGTTAGTAAATATTTTATATGAATCAAACATGATATTAGAATTAACTTATATTTGCAATTAAATACTTAATCTCATGAAAAAAACACTTATACTCTCAAGCTTAATTCTTCTTTTTTATTCTTGTAGTGATTCTATTTCTGAAGGATGTACTGATCCGTATGCAATAAATTATGAATCATTTGCTGATTATGATGATGGAAGTTGCCTTTATATAGTTGGTTGCACAGACCCTCTTGCTGATAATTTTGACGCCGACGCACAGTTGGAACCAGTAAATGAATGTGAATATAGTGCTAATCTTGTATATTTCTTAGATTACAGCGCCTCTCAATATATGTTAAATTGGGGAATCTCTTATTATGCATTTTATGATAGTTACAATGATTTCATTGGATACATAACAGATGACTATTATTGGACAAGCCCGCCTAATTGCTTGCCTCTATCAGATGGATCTACTCTTACAACAACTTTATATTGGACTGGAAATTATGATAATAATATTGGTTCATTTTCATGGCAAGCATATCCTGATGATGGACCTGTAGCAGATTATGAATATACTGAGACCGTCATGCCTGGAGAATGTTTAAAGCTTCAATTAAGTAAGAAGAAGATTAAAGAGTATAAAGACGCAACTAAATAGAATTAAAAATAAACTTTCCAGTATTTTTAGAAGCACCATTTTTATCAAGCATATTGATTAAGTCATTATAATCGTTTAACATATCTTGTTTATTATTCATCATTTTTTTTGTTTCTCTTATCAAATTATTCTTATTAAGTTTACTTTGAATTAATTCCTGAACAGTTAATTTTTCAAGGATAATATTTACTAAAGAGATATGTTTAATCTTAACAACCATCTTGGCAATAAAATAAGTTAGCCAACTAGTTTTATAGCAAACAATTTGAGGAACTTTAAAAAGTGCTGCTTCTAATGTAGCTGTGCCCGAAGTTACCAAAGCAAACTTAGCATTATCTAAAAGTCCATAAGTCTCATCTTTAATTAGAATAACATTGCTATCTTTAATCAAAGAATTATAATATTTGTCTGTAAATAATTTTGTTCCAGCAATAATAAACTGATAATGAGGGAAACTATCAACTATAGATAACATATTAGGCAAAATAGCGTTAATCTCTTGCTTTCTACTTCCAGGTAGCAATGCGAAAATTGGCTTTTTAGATACAATTGAAAAGTTGAATTGTTTCTTTTTAATTTCATCAAGTAATGGATTTCCAACATATAAAACATCTAAATTATGTCTTTTATAAAATTCAACCTCAAATGGAAAAATCACTAATAAATGATCAACGTATTTTTTAATTGTAGTTATTCTACTTTTATTCCAAGCCCAGAGCTTTGGAGAAATATAGTAAAATACTTTAAAACTATTTTTTTTAGCAAATTCAGCAATCTTTAAATTAAATCCTGGATAATCTACTAGAATAATGGCATTTGGATTAAAATTAATTATATCTTTTTTACAGAATTTTAAATTTTGATATATTTTAGGTAGATTTTTAAAAACACTCCAAATTCCCATAAAAGATGTCTCCTTTATGTGTTTCGCTAGAGATACTTTTTCTAAGAGCAACTTATCTCCTCCCCACGCCCTAAAAGAAGCACAATTATCAATATTTTTCAATTCACTTACTAAATTTGCAGCATGCATATCACCTGAATTTTCTCCAGAGATAATATAATATCTCATTTTAAAATATTTTTAGTAATACTATAAAAACACCATACAAAATTGTAGCGAAAATTATTCCTCTTGCTTCTTCATCTCTGTATGTTTTAATATTCATAAAAAATATTATAAGGTTAATCAACAAGCATAAACTAATGACATGAGATAATCTATCTAACTCAATGATTTTTAATAACATAAGTTTAGGACTTTGAATTTTAGAAAAAAAAGCAACATAGACAAAAAAAGCAGCAACAGGAGCAATTATTCCAACTAAAGTTCCTTTAATGAGCTTGTTATTCATTAAAAAATAGTTTTTTGATTGATGCTAAAGAGGGGTGTGAAGTAACATCAAATTGTACAGGAACAACTGATACATATTGGTTTGCCAAAGCCCACTCATCTGTGTCATCTGCTTTGTCATAATTAATAAATTTTCCTGTTAGCCAATAATAACTTCTTCCTTTGGGATCAGTTCTTTCCTCAAACTCTTCAACCCAGTTTGCTTTAGCTTGTCTACAAACTCTAATACCTCGAATTTTTTGCTGATTAATAGATTTTGGAATATTAACATTTAGGCAAATACCATCATTTAATCCATTTTTTAAAACTTGTTTAGTAATAAGTCTGATAAAAGCCGTGGATTCAGAAAAATCTGCATCTTTTGAATAATCTAGTAGAGAAAATCCAATGGACGGTATTCCATCTAGAGCTCCTTCAATAGCTGCAGACATTGTGCCAGAATAAATTACATTTATTGAAGAGTTAGAGCCGTGATTAATTCCAGATACACACAGGTCAGGCTTTCTATCTAATAATTTATTCAAAGCTAGCTTAACACAATCAACCGGAGTACCACTACAGCTGTATTCTATCTGAGGACCATTATCTATTTTAACTTTATCGCATCTGATAGTCTCTTCTAAAGTAATAGCGTGACTTTTACCTGATTGAGGACTGTCAGGAGCAACAACAACGACATCACCAAAATCATTCATTATTTTAATTAAATTACGAATACCGTTAGCAGTAATCCCATCATCATTAACAACTAAAATTAAAGGTTTTCTCATTTTTTATCTTTACAAAACAAATCTACTATAATAATGTTGTAAAAAAGATAGAAATTTTCATAATTTTGTAGAATTAAAACAAAAAACATGATCTGGATAATAATGATTAGCTTCATGATTGTAGGTGGAATTGTAAGCTCAAGGCTAAAAAGAAAATTTAAGAAATACAGTAAAATAGCAACTCATTCAGGATTAAGTGGCAAAGAAATAGCTGAAAAGATGTTATCTGACAATAATATTTCTGATGTCAAAGTAATTTCTGTTGTAGGAAAGTTAACTGATCATTATAACCCTAGTGATAAAACAGTAAATCTTAGTGCTGATGTATATCAGGGAAGACATGTCTCAGCTGCTGCTGTGGCTGCTCATGAATGTGGTCACGCAATTCAACATTCTGTATCTTATCAATGGCTACATATGAGATCACAAATGGTGCCCATTGTTAATTACAGCAGTAAAATGATGAATATGATATTTCTATTTGGAATTTTTGGTGTTAGCTTTTTGAAAATAATGTCATTCTATCAATTAATAATGCTTTTTGTTATACTACAAGCAATAGTTACAGCCTTTACATTAATTACCTTACCTGTGGAATTTGACGCTAGTAGAAGAGCATTAGTATGGCTAAGATCATCGGGCATAACAAATGATAATGAATTAACTTATGCTAATGATGCATTGAAATGGGCTGCAAGAACTTATCTTGTTGCTGCCTTAGCTTCTGTAACTTATTTACTATATTACATTTCAATGTTAAGAGATTGAGACTATTTTTTACTAAAAAGAAAAGCCCTAACAATGTTAGAGCTTTTCTTTTACTGATAAGTAAAACTTATTTTTTTGTTAAAAATGGTAATCCTGTTCTTGAATTTTCCTTAACATTATATCCATCTGGTTTAGCACAAGCAGTATCTCTAGCATCTTTAGAGAAATAATAAATAGTTTGAATTCTACCTGTTGATTTTAACGTAACATCTTTTTTGTTTAAGTGATACGTAGTACCTTTTGAGTTTCCATGTGTAAATGACATAATTTAAATTTTTAGTTAATATTTTTTTACTGCCACTAATATAGTATAAATTAAAGATGAATCAAAATATACTAGATATGAAAATAAAAATTATTGTTAATAAGTCCGATAAAAAGCAATAATAAAAAAGATCTTATAATATAAAAAATATTGTAAAATCATAATAATCATTAAACACATAAACATCTGTTTTTCAAGAACTTAATTCAATTTAATCAAAAAAAATAGATTTACTAGATAATGAACATAATTCTACTAGAGTAATCAGTTAATAACTTTATCAATACATGAAGAAAATCTTATGTATTACAGACGCTTTAATGGTAAAAAAAGAAAATATCATCTAGTAAAATCATGTTTTTTATTAAAAATACTGTGGAATTTATTCATTTAATTACTTTTACATTTAATATTTACAAATGAAAAAAATCATATTAATAACACTTATTTTATCATGCATTACAACAGTATCTGCTCAGAAATTTACTGACAAATATATAGAAGAAGCGAGTTTAAATAGTGCAGAATGGTGGAGTCTAGTCAATAATGGTGAATTTGAAGAATCATATGAAATGTTAACAGACTTACTAAAAGACAGGTATTCAATTACTTCTTGGAAAATGCAAATATCGATGTTGATGGAAGAGATCGGTCAAATCAAATCAAGATCAATTGAGGAGTCTTACTTTCAAAGTGAATTAGAAGGTTTTGAAAACGGTTTTTATGTAATTATAAATTATCAGGTAAACTACTCAAAAACCAAAAACCATACTGAAAATATCATTTTAAAGCAGAACAACGATTTTGAATGGAATGTTTTTGATTTTAATTACACGTTCCAAAGTTTGGAATAAATTACTTGTAAAAAAAATTGGTTTATCTTGTAAAAACCAGATTTTCACCTAATTCATCAGCAAAAGAATAACCACAATTTTTAAATAACTTAAGATCTTGATATTTTGAAATTTTATTCTTAACAATAAAGTTTACCATCTCTCCCCTAGCCTTCTTTGCATGAAATGAAATAACTTTAAATTTACCATTTTTAAAATCTTTAAAAACTGGCTTTATAACTTTTTGATTTAACTTATGAAGCTGAAGTGCTTTGCTATATTCATCCGAAGCTAAATTTATTAGAGTTTCATTGTTCTTTAATTCATTTTTTAATGAATCATGCAATTTACTTTCCCAAAAATCATACAAATTATCTTTATCTTTAGTTTTTAAATTTGTACCCATCTCTAATCTGTATGGATAAATTAAGTCTAATGGCCTTAACAAACCATATAATCCAGAGACAATTCTTAAATTATCTGATGCAAATTTAATATCTAAATCATTTAAGTCCTCAACATTTAAAGATTTATAAACATCTCCATCAAACATAAACAATGCATGATTAACTTCTTTTGAATTTAGATTCCAGCTTTGGAATCTATTAAAATTTAACTCTGCTAGATTTTTACTAATATTCATTAAAAGACTAATATCTTTAGCAGTTAATGTTTTAAGCTTATCAATTAAATGCATTGTTTCAGCTTTAAATCTAATATTTGTAAAGAAATCAATCTTTCTTTTACTTTCTTTTAACTTCTTGGCAGGTGAAATAATTATCTTCATTCTTATATTGTATTTTTGCGCAAATTAATTAATTTAATTCATGTATCAAATATTAAAAAAATATAAACTCACATCATTACATCTAATGGTTGTTATATTAGGTCTAACAGGAGTTTTTGGAAAAATGATATCATTGGAAGCCATTCACTTAGTTTGGTACAGAATGGGAATTGCATGTATTACTTTAATGATTTTTTTAATATTCACAAAACAATTAAAATCATTCTCCAAAAAAAATTTTTTTGAATTACTAGCAGTTGGTGGATTAGTTACAATTCATTGGTTGTGCTTTTTTGAATCCATAAAAGTTTCTACGGTCTCTATTGCAGTAGTTTGCATGGCAACCTCATCATTATTTTCAGCAATTATAGAACCACTATTTTTTAAAAGAAAATTATTATCCTATGAAATTATAATGAGCATAATTGTTCTAATTGCTTTAATATTTGTAATGGGAGCAGAAACCAAATATATTATGGGGTATTTTTATGGAATCCTCGCAGCACTTTTTGGCACTTTATTTACCCTTTTTAATGCAAAATACATAAAAAAAGTTGGTGCTGCACAAATCACTATGATTGAAATGCTTTCTGGAGTACTCATAATCAGTGCAATTTTAATCTATAAACAAGATTATATGGTGTTTACATCACTAATATCACTAAACGACTTTTATTATCTTGCTATACTAGCGATTCTTTGTACAGCCATGGTATTTGTTTGGATGACTGAAATAATGAGGCATATAACTCCATTTTCATTAATTATGGCAATAAATCTTGAGCCTATTTACAGCATTCTTTTAGCATTGTTAATTTTTGGCGATGATGAATTAATGAGTGTTTCGTTTTATATTGGAAGTTGCATAATAATTGGAGTTGTTTTTCTTGAAGGATATTTAAAAAATAAGCAATAGATTTTTGTCACTTTCGTTATGATTAATATTTTTGTAAATAAAAAAAACATGAAAAAAATTTTATTTCTTCTTGCACTAAGTGTGTCAACTAATGCTATATTTTCTCAAAGCATGTTTAGCAAAACTACAAAGCCAGACAGTAAAAGCAAAGAGGGCTATAATATAACAGGAAATGTTGTCGGACTAAAAGACTCTACTGTAATGCTTGCATATTACTTTGGAGGAAAACAATATGCAGTGGACACTGCTGTTGTAAAAAATGGATCTTTCACATTTAAGGGAAATGAAAATCTACAGGGAGGTATTTATTTAATAGTAATGTCTGACAATAAATATTTTGACTTAATAGTTTCTGAACAATACTTTTCTTTCTCAACAGATTTTGATAATCTAATTGGAGCAATGGCATTTACCAATTCTATAGAAAATCCTCCATTCTATAATTATCTAAATTTTATTTCAAAAATGCAGAAAGAAGTAACTCCGTTAAGACAAAAAATCGACTTAAGCAAAGGAGATGAAAAAGTAGATTTACAAAAAGAGATTGACAAAATCGATTTAGAAGTAAAAAAATACAGAAAAGAATTCATAAAAATTAATACGGATAAGTTCTTTTCTAAAATTGTAATTGCAACAACTGAACCTATAATTCCAGAAGCACCAATAGGTGCAGACAAATCATTCCAATTTAGATATTACAAAAAACATTTCTGGGATAACATTGACTTTTCAGATGAAAGAATGTTACGCACACCTATTTTCTTTAATAAAATGGGTCAATTTTTAGAAAAACTAACAGCTAAACATCCTGATTCTATTAATATCTCTGCAGATATTCTAATTGAAAAGTCGCGAGCTAACAAAGATATTTTTCAGTATGTTGTTTCTTACATTACCTCTACATATGAAAGATCTAAAATCATGGGTATGGATGCAGTCTTTGTACATATGGTAGAAAAATATTACATAACAAATCAATGCGAATGGGTAGACTCAACTCAGTTGGTTAAGATAACGGATAGAGCACAAAAAATTGCTCCAAATTTAATTGGCAGAAAGGCATCAGAATTTTTAGATTTTTACAACAGGCCCTTTATGAAAGACACATTAGGCGTTTTTCATACTCTTGAAGAAATCAAAGCAGATTTTACTGTATTGGTCTTCTATGGCCCTACTTGTGGACACTGCAAGAAAGAAATTCCAAAAATTAAAAAAGATGTTGATTCATTAATTACTAAAGGTTACAATATTGAAACATTTGCAGTAGCAACAGAATTTGATTTATCTGAATGGAAGAAATTTATTCATGATCAAAAAACTGGAAGCTGGATTAATGTTGCTGATATTAATCATGATGACGAAGGGAATCCTGTAGCAAGTAGCGATTGGAGAGACAAATATGATATATATTCAACACCTGTTGTATACTTGCTAGATAAACAAAAAAAAATAATAGCAAAAAGGATCACGCACCAACAAATAGTTGAGATAATTAGCCGTTTAAATGGTAATTAGAGAAAAATTTCAGTAGCACCTCCATCCTTTGAAAGATAGAATCTAAGATTATACTTTCTTAAGATTGCATGCACTTCATTTCTCAGTACACCTTCTCCAATTCCATGTATTATCTCAAGCTTGTAAATATCACTATTTAGTGCTTTCTCGATACTTTTATAACATTCATTTATTTGTATTTGAACAATTTCAAAGTTATCTAAGTAATGATAATTATCTGATAATAATTCAATATGTAAATCAACTTTAAGTGTATTTTTTCTTTTTTGATTTTTTTTAGATTTTCTTAAATGCACATTAGACTCTTTTGAAGAAAAAATCGTACCATAAGAGTTTATCTTATCAGATCCAGAAACAACTTTTACTAAATTATCTATTGATACCCTAATTTCAAAACCGTCATCTGTGAGAACGGTATACATATATGGAGAATTCACTTTTATAACAATACCCTTTTGATTATCTTTTTTAAAAAGAACTTTATTTCCAACTTCAAATTTCATTAAAAATAAATTGGATGAAAAATTAGCTTTCCATTATTAATTTCAATAGTAGGAGCAGGAAACTTAATAAAACCAAAGAAATGAAGAACTGAATTAACAAATTGATTTTTTGTTTTGATTTTATTTAAATCTATATCAAATGACATATAAAATTGTCTTTCAAATTCATTTCCAGCAGTATATAATGATGCAGGGTATGGTTGTGTCATTTTATCTGCGCCATGACCAATAGCTATATTTAACCATGCTGGGAAATTTCTATCATCAGATAACAATAAAGATTTAATATTTAACGAAATCCAATAGGTCTGACCATTATAATCTTTTAAAGGTCTCTCTAAATAATTAGAACCTAATTGCTCTGGGTTTAATGCAGCATATTTTGAAGAATTATAGCTATATTTTAATAAAATCCTTTGCTCATTCCAAGATAGTTCCTGTCCAATAGCCATAAGAGATCCTAGAGTGTTTGATAATAAATCTCCAGCAGAAGCTCCCCATTCTTTTGATGTTCCATCTAAAAATTCTATAATTGATAAAAAAAATGATCCAGTCATACCGCCATACCAAATTGCTTTTTTTCGTTCAAAACCCGCCCATCGATATGCTTTAATACCAGCTACACCACCATAATAAGATGTTGTCATATGTCCAAGTTTATCCATCTGCATCCACTCTTTATTATCATTAATAAAATGAAATTTACTTCTAGGATATCCAGCATACCATAATTGATTTAAACCAATTAAAGAAATAGTAAAAGCACTCAACTCTGAAATTATTACAATCTTTTTTCGTGTTGGAAATAAATTTAAAGTATCTGTCTTATCTGTATCTAATATTTCCTTAGAAGTTACATTAAATTGAGAAAATATAAAAAGTATGAAAAAAAAAAACTTCATTTACAAAATAGTATCCTTGCAAGCAGATAAAATATCAAATACCTTTTTTTGACTTGAAGCTTCTGCATAAGTTCTTAAAACAGGTTCAGTACCTGATGGTCTAATCATTAACCATGTATTTTCATCAAAGAAGTATTTAAATCCATCTAAGGTCTCTACTCTATTTACTACATATTGTCCAAACTTGATAAATTTACCATTTTTACAATCTTCAATTATTCTATGTTTAGTTTTATTATCTATATGTAAGTCAATACGTTCAAAAGCAAAAGGACCAACTATTTCATATACTTCAGAAATAAGATCTTCTAATGATTTACCTGATTTTGCCATAAACTCAAATAAAATCAAACCCATCCAAATACCGTCACGTTCAGGGATATGAGTTGAAATAGCAATTCCACCAGATTCCTCTCCCCCAAGTAGAACATCTTCCTTTATCATTTTAGCTGCAATATGTTTAAAGCCGATTTGAACAGTTTCGTGATCTAATTTATAATGCTTACAGATCTTTTCAACCTTAACTGAACAAGAAAAAGCTGTAACAACTTTACCTCTTTGATTCTTATATTTAACTAAGTAATGAATGAGCAATAAAATGATATGATGAGAGTCAACAAAATTACCTTTACTATCATATAAACCGATCCTATCTGCATCTCCATCAGTTGCAAAACCACAATCTAAATCACTATTAGACATTAATTTTGAAAATTCTTTTAAATTTTTGTGTATTGGCTCTGGTGCAGTTCCTAAGAATCCAGGGTTATTCTCACAATGCAAAGTAGTTGTAGTTGGTAATAGATTATTTACTGCATTCATTCCAGCACCAAACATTGCATCATAAGCAAAATTCATACTTGAACCTTCAATTGCATCAATATCAAAATAATTTTTAGCATGGTTGCAATACATACTCTCCAAATCAATGTATGTTAAATCACCATTTGAGATTAGTGATTCTATAGAAATATTAGAGTAATCAATATTATTATTTTCTGGAATTCTATTTTCTATATCTGAAATGTCTTTCTGAAGCAAGGGACCACCAAAATCACCTTTTAACTTATAGCCATTGTACGATGGAGGATTGTGTGAAGCCGTAATAACTATTCCTAAATTAGCACCTTCACTAACAACACCATAAGAGACCATTGGAGTTGACACGAACCCCTTTGCTAATTTTACTTTTATTCCTTTTGATGATAGAACTTTAGTTGTTGTTTCAGCAAACATCTTTCCAGCAAAGCGACAATCATGGCCGATAATTACAGTAGGATCATCAAAATTTTCATTAAGCCAATCAGCTACAGCAAAAGAAACACGAGCAACATTTTCATTAGTATATTGATCGCCAATAATAGCTCTCCATCCATCAGTTCCAAACTTAATTTTATTATTCTTCATTACTTATCTTTTTATATTTTTTTTATTTAACGCTTTTTGATATTTACGTGCATATATAAGATGCTTTGCATATGTCTTTGCAAAGTTATGATATCCTGAAAAATCTTCTTTAGCACACATAAAAACAAAATTATGTGAATCAGAGTTTAAGACTGCATCAATAGCATTTATTGATGGTAAACAAATTGGGCCGGGTGGTAAACCTTTATATTTATATGTATTATACAGTGATTCAACTTTTTTATCCTTGTTTAGAACTCGTTTAATACTATAATCTCCTATAGCATAAATTAAAGTTGGGTCTGATTCTAATTTCATTTTTTTTCTAATCCTGTTTAGATAAAGTGCGGCAATTTTAGGCCTCTCATCAACTCTTATGCTTTGCTCCTTCTCCACTATAGAAGCTAATATTGACACCTCATTTCTATTTAAGTTTATTTTACTTGCTTTATTAAGTCTATTTTGGTTCCAAAAATAATTATACTCTTTTAGCATTCTATCTACAAATTCCTTAGCAGATGTATTCCAGTAAAACTCATATGTATTAGGAAGAAAAATACAAGCAATATTATCACTATTTAATCCTAAATTTTTAAGAAAAATTGAATCATTAATATAATTTAAAATTGATATTGAATCTGCTTCGATTTGCTTAGAAACGACGGCAACTAATTCTTCAATTGTTCTCAAGTTATTAAACCTTATATTAACTGGAATTTGTTTGCCAGAACGCAACAAATCAACTAATTCATTATTATTTAAACCTTTTTCAATCTTATACTTGCCAGCTTTAATTTGAGTATGGTACTTTTTTTGTTTTGCTAACCATTCAAATGAGTTAGAATTAATTAAAAGACCATTATTTGATAGTATATCAACAACATCAGAGAAATTAGAGTTACTTGGAATATAGATATAATTAACATCAGAATTATTTATATATGTAATATTTGGTTGAAAGATTCTAGTATACAACTCATATACCATTCCAGCAGTGCCAAATATACCTATTAGTACTAATACAATTATAAATTTCTTAAATGTTGTATTTTTTCTCTTTTTCTTCAATTGTAATATTCTAATTACTTGTTTTATGATTAGGATTAATTTCTAAGATTTTCTGCAAATATAGCTTTGTATCTTTTAAATTATTCTGTTTTTGCGATAATAAAAGTAAATTTTCATATGCTAGTAAATAATCAGGGTCTAAAATTACAGCTTGATTCAAGCTGATTTTTGCACTATTATAATCACCCTTAATTATAGAAATAAATCCTAAATTAGCGTGTATTTCTTTAATTGTTGGGTTAAGATCTAAAGCATTATTATATTGCTCAATTGCCTGTTCAATCTTATTACATTTTAGAAGGAAATTTCCATATTTAATTTTATAATCAATTACATATGTCATTAGTTCTACTGCTATTTTATGATACTCCTCCGATTTAACAAATAAATTATGTAATGCAAATATTTCACCCATTCTACTAAAAGCTAATGCTAAATCATGATCGGAATATTTTGAATAGTCAATATTATTACTCATTACATAATTGATAAGGCCCTTTTGATTATCCTTTAAGTAATAATATTGAATAAATGATGTGAAATTATCACTGGAATTATTTAGATAATAAAAAGCTGAATCTAAATAAATGGGCTTATTTTCAAAACTCTCAAAATATTTGAGGTATGCCTTTGCTTTTGACAAATTCGTAGGATTATTATTATTTATAGATGCTAGACCTATAAAATCTTTATTTTCACGATTAATATTATTATTTTGAACAGCAATTTTATGATCAGTTATCGATACGTGCATTATATCTGATGTTGTTGATTTAGGCATATGACAACTTGAGCAATTTTCTGTTTTATTATCTTCGCATAAATCATGACAAGACATACACTTATTGTCAAAATATTTTTCCTCTAATTTAGAGACACTCTTGTGAGGGTTATGGCAAGTAACACATGTTATATCAGAATTTTTAAAGCAACTACTCTGCTGTAATCTATCAGCATGAGAAGCCATAATAAATGAATTGTTATTTTTATATTTTGGTAAATATGTATCCATTACATCCTTAAGATGCATACCAGGAATAAATGAATTAAAATTTTTTCCACTAGCTAAAATTGAAGTTCCTTGTAGATGACATCTTTGGCAAACATCAAACTGCAAATCTTTTGGAAGTTTAGCTGGATTCACTATCGAATAATCAATGTATTTTGAAGTGTCAATTATTTCTCCTGCAAGTTTTCTTTGTACATGCAACTCTCCAGGCCCATGACATCTCTCGCAATCGATACCGTCTGAAATACTATTATATTTATTAATAGATTTACTCTCGTGATTTGAATAAGCGTTATGGCAACTCATACATTCTAAGCCAATTTCTCTTGAAAATCTAGTGTTGGAACCATTCTCAAAACCAGGTGGAAGATCAGCAATTCCTAATTGAGTATAGTATGTATAGGGCATTTGATGAATATAACCATTGATATTATACAAATGTGAATTAGTATGATGTCCACTTCCAATCTTATAATCAACCTTCTTGGTTAAACTATGAGTAGTATCTAACCCCTTAACTCTGTATTCCTTAATAAATAAAGTATCATCCTTGAAAAATGGCTTATATGAAAGATTCTTAATTGAATCTTCTACAACTGGAATGCTTATATTTGCTAATACACTGTTATTTCTTGTTGCGAAATGCATTGATTTTCCCATTCCAGTTTGTAGATATGAGTCATATATCTCAGCATGGCACATTCTACACTGTTCTTTACCTACATACTTTACAGTATCATTATGATTTAAGTATTTTTCATAGCTACTAACTTCACCCCTTTGGCAAGAAAGAAAAAAAATAAAAGAAAAGAAAAGTATTATGCGCACAGATAAAAAAATTACATTGCTAATTTATAAAAATGAATCAAATTATTTTCTGTTTTATGTATCTTAAAACCACATGATTTAAATAACATTAAACTTAATACATTATCAGAAGAAATGGTAGCACTAATTTTTTTAAGATCTAAGTTTTTTAATGAGTAATCTAAAATTAGGAACAAAGATTCTTTTGCAAAACCTCTATTTCGGTATTTTTCAGAGATTATTATTCCAATTTCAACACTTTTATTTTTGTAATTATACAGATCTATAAATCCAACTGGAGAACATTTATACTCTATAACAAATCGATATTGTTTAGCTGTTTTAATGTCAATTTTTGCATTTTCTATATAATTTATTAACTCATCATTTGAGAATTTTTTTTCTTCACTTCCAAAATGCCAATTATCAATGTTATTCTCAATTGATTTGAGAAAATTTAAATCAGAATATGTTAATGACCTTAACAATATTTTGTTGCCTTTTAGCATTCAAAATCACCTATATAAACTAAACTTACGGCACCACTTAACCAAATATTCCTATAGGTTTCATTAAACACTTCAAAACTAACACTTAACTCTCCACCCTTTGTATTAATATGTACAATACTCTCATCAATACAATTAGCGTGATGAAGTGCTAGTGCAGTAGCAACAACGCCTGTGCCACAGCTTAAAGTCTCTGCTTCTACTCCCCTCTCATATGTTCTTACCTGAATATCATTTGAATCTAATACAAAATTTACATTAACACCTTTTGTTTTAAAACTAGATGAATTTCGAATTTTCTTTCCTTCCTTAGTTACATTTAAAGAATCAAAATTATCTACCATTTTAACAAAATGAGGAGAACCAGTATCTAAAAATATACCATCATCTATTCCCTCAATGCTATTCACGTCTCTCATTTGTAAAAATATCTCTTCATTATCTATTCTTGCTTTGTGAATACCATCTATAGCAAGAAAAGTAGTCTCGTTTGTAATAATTTCAAGTAATCTGGCAAAGTCTACAATACATCTACCTCCGTTACCACACATGCTTGACTGCATTCCATCTGAATTAAAATATACCATTTCAAAATCAAATTCTTTATGATTCCTTAATAAGATTAATCCATCAGCTCCAATCCCCATTCTTCTTTCACATAAAGCAGAAATTAAATTCTTATCATTTACATCAAAAATATTTTTTCTATCATCAATAAGTATAAAATCATTGCCCGTTCCTTGGTATTTATAAAATTCTAAAAACATCTAGCAAAAATAGTAAAATTGTATGTATACAAATTTAGAATCTTAAAACATTAAAATCGAACAGATTAATTGAGTAAAAAAACTATTTTTGCACATGAAGAATCAAAAAATAAAAATGGATATTACATATGACAATCAGCTAGATAAATGGATTAACGAAGAGAAATTAGCAATAAACACTCTAAAATCTGTTGGCACATTAATGTATGACAAAGGTATTGAGCTTATTCTGTTTCGAAGACATCTTCTTGAAATTGGAGCTTCTGAATTAATGAACTTTATATCTTATGCAAATAATGTAGTTGGTAGAGTAAATAACATTGAAACAGTAAATATATTAGCTGAAGAAATGCTAAAATTAAAATTAGCCCCAAGTAAAATTGACATTGGGTTGTTAACCGCTGAATTTATTGAGACTAATTCACAAAATGCAAATAAATTTCTTTGTGAAAAATTAAATCATATAATAAATAAAGATAATAAATCTAAAAAAGCAAAAGATGTTATTCTTTATGGTTTTGGTAGAATTGGGAGATTAGCAGCTAGAGAACTAATTAAGCAAGCAGGAAAAGGGCAACAATTAAGATTAAAAGCAATTGTTGTTAGGAATTTATCAACTGAACAAATAATAAAGCGTGCAGATCTTTTAAGAACAGATTCAGTTCATGGTGCATTTAAAGGTGTGATTGATGTTGATATTAAAAATAATTCTATAATTGTAAACGGACAACAAATTAGATTCATTAATGGTGGAAATCCTGAAGATATAGATTACACTGAGTATGATATAAATGATGCATTACTAATAGACAACACAGGAGCATTCACTGACAAAGCAAGTCTCTCTCGTCATCTGGAATCAAAAGGGGTAAGTAAAGTTCTTCTAACTGCACCAGGAAAAGAAATACCAAATATTGTCTATGGAATAAACTCTAAAGAAGTAGATATTGAAAACATAGATATATTTTCTGCTGCATCTTGCACGACAAATTGCATTGCTCCAATATTACATATTGTTGAAAATAAATACCAAGTTATAAAGGGGCATTTAGAAACAGTTCATTCTTATACTAATGATCAGAATCTACTGGATAATATGCATAAAAAACCTAGAAGAGGAAGGTCTGCTGCAATTAATATGGTAATCACATCAACTGGAGCTGGTGTTGCTGTTACAAAAGTTATTCCTTCTCTTAACGGAAAGCTATCTGCAAATGCTGTCCGTGTCCCAACACCAAACGTCTCGCTTGCAATATTAAAATTAACACTAAAAAAAGAAACATCAGTTGTAGATATTAATGCTACAATAAGAGAGGCTGCCCTTCACGGTAATTTAGTAAATCAAATTAACTATCAAGTTGAACCAGATTTAGTTTCATCTGATATAATTGGAAATAGCTGTTGCTCTGTATATGATAGTAATGCTACGATTTGCACTAAAGATGGAAAAGATGTCGTACTATATGTTTGGTATGACAATGAGTTTGGATATACAAAGCAAGTAATTCGTTTAGCAAAGCAAATTGCAAAAGTTAGAAGATTAACTTACTATTAGTAGTTAAATTATATGACATTAAAGGATAAGGCATTTCTATATTATAAATTATTTAACTCTTCATTTACTGGCCTTTCAATTGGTATCATATTTACAATTTATCAACCATTAGAAGACACTTCTATTTATTCAATTGGTGGAATGGTCTTGGCAGCGGGTATGCTAGTAATTGCTAAATTTTATAACAGACTATTAAATATTGATAGTTTCTTTAAAATTTCTTTATTTGTTGAGTTAATAATTTTACTTACACTACTAATTTTTCTTTACTTAAAATACTCACCCTTATCAGCATTGTTAATTTATTGCGGCTACCAACTTACTTTTATTTTTGGGGGCTACCTTGTAAGAGCAGAGACATTAGTAGCAGAGAGTAAGGAATTATTAGGAAAAATTGATGTAAACAAGCAATTAGGTTACTTAATAGGACTTGGAATATCATTTGTTTTTTACAAAATTCTAGAACTTGGATATGACATATCTGATTCACAAATTCAAATAATAATTTTACATTATTTTCTTATCTCATTACAAATTTTAATTATCATTCTATTAATAAATAGTTTTAAATTTAAACATCATATTTAAATTATTAACAACATATTAAAATGCTTTTATTATTGTAAATTATTACTAATTTTGTATAAATTAAAATAAGAAAAAATGGCAGTAGAATTTACAGATGCAAACTTTCAAGAATTAGTTCTTGACTCAGACAAACCAGTTTTAGTTGACTTTTGGGCTACTTGGTGTGGACCTTGTAGAGCAATAGCTCCAGTAATTGAAGAGCTACACAATGAACTCGATGGAAAAGCAGTAATAGGAAAGGTAGATGTTGACAAGAACTCTGAAGCACCTCAAAAATATGGAGTTAGAAACATTCCTACATTACTTGTGTTTAAGGGTGGCGAAGTAGTTGACAAAGTTGTTGGTAATCAACCAAAATCTAAGTTGATTGAGATTCTTGAGAATCATATGTAATTGATTCAGAAAATTATTCTGTTATCTTGCTTCATAAATCAATTTCATGAAAAAACTTGATTATACTAAGTTTTCATCAAACATTGAGCTATTTGCTAATCAAGTAGTTGAAGGTTTTATCACTGGTAAACATAAGAGTCCTTATCATGGGTTTTCAGTAGAGTTTGCAGAACACTCTCCATATAACCAGGGAGAAAACACCAAACATGTTGATTGGAAACTTTTTGCAAGAACTGACAAACTATTTAATAAAAAATTTGAAGAAGAAACTAATCTTAGATGTCAACTTGTAATAGATGGATCTTCATCAATGTATTATCCAATAGTAAAAGATCTAAGCTTTAATAAACCAAATAAATTATTATTCTCAATCTACGCATCTGCTGTATTAACAAATTTACTTAAAAGACAAAGAGATGCTGTTGGTTTAAGCATTTTCTCTGAAAAGTTAGATGTACATACCCCAAGTAAAACAACCAAAAGACATCATAGAATATTATATGCAGAGTTAGATAAACTCTTAAATGAAGATGGGTTAAAATCGAAGTTAACTGATTCATCTAATGCTCTTCATCAGATATCTGAATTACTTCATAAAAGATCTTTAGTCATTATCTTTACAGACTTCATTCATCCACATAAAACATTAGATGAACAATTTGAAGCTTTTAAACACCTAAAACATAATAAACACGAAGTAATTTTATTTTATTTGAAAGAATCTAAAACTGAAATAAATTTTGATTTTGAAAATCGTCCACATAAATTTATTGACATTGAAAGCAAAGAAGAATTAAATATTAGTCCTAATTCGATTAAAGAAAAGTATCAAAATGTTTCAAAAAAATTTCAAGAGGAATTACGAATAATGTGCTATAAATATAAGATAGATTTTATTGAAGTGGATATTAATAATGGCTTTGAAAATATATTAGATTCTTATTTACTGAAAAGACAAAAAATGTTTTGATATTTATAAAAACAAATTATATTTGCATCGCTCAAAACGGTCTGGTAGTTCAGCTGGTTAGAATACATGCCTGTCACGCATGGGGTCGCGGGTTCGAGTCCCGTCCAGACCGCAACTTATAAGCATAAACCCTTGTAATCCAAAAGATTGCAGGGGTTTTTTAGTTATAGTAGGACATATAGTAGGACATTATTACACCTAAAACCTACAAACAACCTTTTCTTAAATATTTTTGAAAATAGTTCTCAAATAACCCAAATAAAATGGGATAAATTCTATTATATAGTATAGGAACATTAAAAAACATATTAAAATGATGAATTTAACACTAACAAAAGAAGAATTAAAACAATTAATTGAAGATGCTGTTTTCAAAGCTAATTCAACAATACCAAATTTAGAGTACAATCTCATAACAGAAAATGAATTAGCAGAGAGGATCGATATTTCAAAAGTAACACTACATAAATTTAGGAAAGAAGGAAAGATTCCTTTTAGCAAAGTAGGAAGAACAATACGCTATAACTATAGCGAAGTATTAGAAGCATTAAAACACAATAAATAACTTCCCTATTGTGTAAAATATTTTTGAATTGCTGGGTGTCTCACCCTTTAATCATTACTATATCTATCACTTAAATTAAACAATTATAAACCATTATAAATCAACATATTATGTACACGCCTCAACAAAGTCAAACAGTTAAACAAATGAGTAATTGGTTAGCTAAAACTAAGTGGGATTACTTCTCAACTATAACGTATAGATATGATGTTAAGGCTAAACAAAACTTTAGAATAATGACAGGTCTTGAAGACTATTTAAAGAGCCTAAGAAAGCCTTTTAATATGTTCTGGGTAACTGAGTTCACTAACTATAATTACAACACTCATAATCATCTATTAGTCAAAGGAGACATTCTAGACAATATAAACTATCATTTAAAGTCTAAGAGTCTTATAGGTGATCACGTTAAGCATCTACCCTATGAAGAAGGTGCAAG
>Ga0209374_1000523_pt1 | contig 42412 bp, 30 predicted proteins | sample SaaInlLV_DNA_10m_FD_184683 | JGI IMG/M metagenome (GOLD analysis project Ga0209374, IMG submission 184683) | Marine microbial communities from expanding oxygen minimum zones in the Saanich Inlet - SI075_LV_DNA_10m (SPAdes) (version 2) | ecosystem: Environmental > Aquatic > Marine > Unclassified ... | reverse complement strand
AACTAATTGCCCATTTCTATTATAAACAGAGACTCTTGAATTAGGGAAATTTTCAATATTTATTATTTGCCATGTAGACTCAGGTCCAAATGTATCTGGTGTAACTAGTCTAGAGACTTTAATCTCATTGTCAGCCAAAGGACATCCATCACACATTGGAAAATCAGGATCACAATAGTTACCTATACCATCCATATCATCATCAGATTGATTAGAATTTGCAACATTTGGGCAGTTGTCAATATCGTCAGGTACTCCATCCCCATCTGTATCTCTCGGCTTTACAACAAATTCAGTACTTATTGATGCTGATCCGTAAAAATTTGTACTGTTCATAAGAGCAGTAATATTACATGTCCCCACTCCAATTATAATGATCGTTGTTCCGGAAACTACAGCAACATCTGGATTATCACTTGTATAAATAATTTCTCCATCTCTTGAGGAAATTGGTGGAGTAATTTCAAAATCGTCATCGTATACAAATTTTTCAGGAATTGTAAAGTTTGATAGTTCAGTTAAACCTTGAATAACTGTTATTACCCTATTTGCAGTTGAAGGATTATAAAACTGATTTCCAGGTTGTTCGGCTGTAATGTAAACTTCACCCACATCAGTAAATGATAGCGTTTGATTTTCAAATAAACTTGATCCTCTATCTTGTTTTTCAAGGCTTACATCTAAATTAGAATCAGACACAGCATCAATTGAAAGCTCTAAATTTTCAGTATACATAATTTCAATTGGAGGTTCTGGCTCAAAACTTATATTTTGATTTAACTTAACTATATCCAGAGAAAATTTAAGTGTGGCAGTATAATAGTTAGGATGATCATTTTCAACTGTGAAATAAGTTATGGTAACCATTCCTGTTTGATTTTTGGTCACTAGCTCGAAGTTGCCTAACGTCCCTGATATAGATGCTGCAGACCCATCCATCAACTCTATGTATACTGGAGCGCCTGAAGTTGAGGTGGCAGATATTGGAATTGAAGTGAAATCTTTGAGAGGTTTTTCAGTTGGTAATTCTGATGGAATAATCGCCTGGTTTGCCTTTAATACATCTAAAACTACATACAATGTTGCATCTTCATAATTTTTAGAGCGCTCAAACTTTGCACTTAATAGCACTCTTCCAATCTTGTTAAAATTCACAATCCTTCCAGATAAACTAGCCACCGATATATTCGATGAAGTATACCTTATTTTGCCATCATAAGATGATGGATAAGTCGGCTGCTTTAATTCAAATTGACCAATGGTATATACTTTTTTAAGACTAGACTCATACCATGAAATATCAAAGGGGGCTTTATTAACTATAAGGGTCATTGTTGCTGATCCAGAAGTATATAAAGTTGACGAGCTTTGATTTACTGTCACAACTGTAGATCCAGCTCCTACAATTGTTATGGTATTGCCACTGATTGTTGCAATTGAAGGATCGCCAATAGAGTAGATCGTTGCACCGCTACTGTTAGAAGTTGCGGCAATATCAAAATCAGGGTCTCCAAAGGTTTTTATTATATCATTAAAAATAATAGTTGGAGTTGCAACATTTACAGTTATTGTTGTACTTCCAGAAATACTTAAATAATTTTCGGATTCATCTATATTAACCGTCACATTTGTCTGTCCAACACCAACAATAGATAAGGAGCTTCCCAAGGAACTAGCAATTGAGGTGTCTAAAACGCTAAATGTTTGGTTACCAGTACTGCTAGTTGTAACTGTGGGAGTGAAATTTGAGTCACCATAGTTTTTTATAATTTCAGGGAAGTCTAACGTTGGAGTTGCTTTATTGACTATTAGACTTATTACTTTTGATACTGGGGAGTATAAATCATTAGAGGGTTGACTGACTGTTATTGAAGTAGTACCTGCTTTTAATACACTTAAAGTATCTCCAGTAATTGATCCTATGGTTCTATCGCTAATTGTATAGGAGAAATTTCTATCTGTTACACTTGAAGTAGCAGACATGGTGTAAGCTGGATCACCATAAGTCAATACAATATCATTTGCATCGATATTAACACTCTGTTGGTTAATAGTTAGCGTCATATTTCCACTACCTGATTTGCACGAGCCATCATTTTGACTTGCGGTAACAATTGTAGTCCCAGATTTTAAAATGGTGATTTCACCGCTAGATTCATCAATTGTCGCAATACTTGTATCTGCAATTGAATAGTTGATTGGGATTCCTAATTGATTTGATGTAGCCGTGACTGTAAAATTAGGATCACCAAATATTTTTGTTTCATCACTAAAAGAAATTACTACCGAATTCCCTGAGCATGCTGCTCCCCAGGTAGGGTTTGTTCCGCCAATATTTCCAAAATTTGTTATGGGGCTCTGAGCTGTAACTGAAGCAACGCACCAATTAGAAAGATCCTGATTAATTAGGGTTTGATAAAACATCCAATCCATAGTTGTCGCACTAGAAGTATCCCAACAACGTAATGATACGCCTCCATTATTGAATTGCCCTGTTTGATCGAACATTTGACTCATGTCTGTTGCTCTCGAAACATCCCAGTCGGATATATCTTGATTGAAAAGACTATTCCTAAACATTCTATTAAAGTTGCGGACTTTTCCTACATCCCAGTCCCCTATATCTTGATTGAAATCATTTGCATTATCTAAAGAAAAATTTCCATTTCGACCAAACATAAATTCCATGGTTGTAACGTTTGATACGTTCCAGTTGTTTAAAGGCTGATCAAATACATTAGGAGAATTTGAAACATGAGAATAAAACATTTTTTCCATAGTAATCACGCTGGAAACATCCCAATTATTTAGTGGTTGATTAAAAGCTGAAGCATTACTAAACGTACCATTCATTGAAATAACGCTAGAAACATTCCAATTTGCAATTGGTCTATTAAACCTAGTAGCGCCCATAAACATTTCATCCATCGTTCGGTTCTTACTTGTATTCCAGTTTCCTATATCTTGATTAAAGCTTGTTGCACTTTTGAACATCATCCTCAATTCAGTTGCTTCAGAAGTATTCCAACTATTAAGTGAATTACTAGAAGCCCCAGGTGCTTCACCATTATTAAAATTAGTGGCACCCATAAACATCCCCATCGTAGATTCAACTTTACCAAGATTCCATTTACTTAAATCTTGATTAAAATTAGAAGCTCCCGAAAACATGATTGCTGTATTTGTAACACTTGAGGTGTCCCATGATCTTATATCAGGATTAGTTGCATTCCCCGAGAATAAATTACTCATGTCAGTTACTAATGATGTGCAACATTCTGAGGCTTGACCAGCGGCAATTTTTGTAATTAGAGAAGCTCTATCTACCGCTGTGTATGTAACTCCTCCGAAAACACCCGTATCACCGACGTTAGCAAGTGGACATTCAATGGTTACACCATTGGCATTTCTTGAAAATTGGCCATAGCTGCTAAAGCAAACTAGATAAAAAAGAAATAAAAAAGATATTAATCTAATTTTCATTTTCTTGGGTTTCTATATTATTATCAATCTCAGAGTCTTTATTACCCTCTGATTTTTTTTTACTCTTTAGATCAATACGAAGCATTAGCTCATGTGTAGAATTACTAAGCGACTGCCTATTATTTGCTGATAAAAACTCGTATCCATAGCCTATATGAAATCCTTTTTTACTTTTTAATTTAAAAAAAGCTCCTATAGTATTATTGTTGGTAAAAAGAGAACCTAATGAAAAGCTATCATTATAATCAATCTCAAGAATTGAATTAATTAAATTTGGACCAACAGCAATAGACCTATAATTAACAGACGGCTTTACAGTAAATTTGTCTGATAGATTTAAATTAAATCCACCACTTAAATGTAGGTAGGTAAAATCTCTAGAGGTTAGCTCCCAATCTTTATTTTTATTGAGCCCTATCTTATTAAGCAATCCAGGAGCTGCAACCCCCAAGAATATATTTTTTGAAATAAAACTTAATCCTACTCCTAAAACTGGTGAGAAATAATTTCCAAGTGAGGAAACGGATTGATTCGGTGTAGTATAAATTCTGGGAATATTATTGGTGTCAACATTGAAAAACATTCCACCGGCCTTGAGACCCAATGAAAGATTTGAATTGTCAGATAATTGAAGTCTATAACTGTAGTCCAGAGTTAAAAGTGTTTTATTTTCAACAAAAACCCTGTCATTTTGGATAGTTAATCCTAGAGTTGCATTTTTTTTCTCAGGGAAGTGAACAATTAGATAATTGGTTAGCGGAGCATCCTCAATTCCCATCCATTGAGCTCTAGTGTTTAGATTTATTGCTGGTCCTTCAACTCCGGCGAAGGCAGGATTAAAAACACTTAGGTTAAACCTATTAAAAATAAGGCTAGATTCCTGAGAAAACAGGAACTCACTAAATATAATTAATATGTAAAATATAGATCTTTTCAATTTATACAATTGGTGTTAAACTATCTGATAAATAAACCTCCAAGCTCAAAATTCCCCGTTGTGTCCAAAACATGGATAGTTCCATCTATCCATATGCAAGGAAAACCAGTGTCGTTATTTACTTCTGGTCCATATCCATAATCAACTTGATTTCCGTTACTATCTAACAAATATTCTCCTGTTAACATACCAACTACAACAATTTTCCCATCAACAATTGCTATATCAGTAGCCTTACCTTGATCGTATTGTTTCCCATTAACAGTTGCTCCCTGTAGTATATTTTTTGTTTCATTTTTCCAATATGTTGGATATTGACCATCCATATTCATTGTCCAACCAGCCTGATATACAGTATTTCCATCTAGCGCTAGACCATGGACACCAGAATTTTGCCAACCTTGATTAACACTTCCAATATTGCCAACCTTTCTTTGACTTCCAATCCAATAAGCAGGTTTGGTGATTGAACCTAGAAAGTTATGTGGTGGTGAAAGTGTCCCTCCATAAACTACCTTGCCGTCACTTCTTATTTGAACAGTAACTGCTTCGCCATCTGTTTGATTATTATTCCTTGAGAGGTTTGATCTAGTATTATTTCTCCAATAAGCAGGAAGTACATAGTGGTGGTTATTTAAATAATAACCTGCTAAATACACATCGCCACTAGAACTTACAGCAATACCTGAAGCGCCATGATCCCCATTTCCAGGCGAATTATCATACTTAACTCCATTTTTCCAGTAACATGAGTATGCACCACTCATCCCATCAGCATGAGAATAATATCCTCCTACATAAACATCACTATTTTTAACTACAATGGACTGAGCTTCACCCTCAAATCCAGGTAGATCATTTTGAGTTATACTTTGTCCATCAATCATCCAGTAGTGAGCTTTAGAACCATAGGTATATCCACTCACAAAAATTTTACCATTGTTAACTGTGATATCGCTTGCAAAAGAATTTACATTGATTGAATTTTTTTGTCCATTGACCCAATAAACTGCACCTTCAGTTTCAGATGTCCCAGATATAAAAATATCTCTACCTGATATTTTCTGAGGACAATCACTACAAATATTTGGGGCTAAATCCGGGTCATTATTTACTCCTGGACTATTATCAGACAATGGATCAGTTCCATCAATTTGTTCTTGCTGATCAGAAATGCCATCGTCATCGGAGTCACTATCTAGTGGATCAGTACCAACAATTTGTTCCTCTTGATCAGTAATACCATCTCCATCATCATCTGGATCGGCATTATTTCCACTACCATCATTATCTGTATCAGTAGTTTCATCTGGGTCTTCAGGAAAAGCATCCTGAGTATCAGGCGTGCCGTCATTATCATCATCAGTATCTATACTATTATTTACTCCATCATTGTCTGTGTCCTCGTGGGCATGAAGATTTCCCTCGATATTAACTATTGAAGAATTAACATCCTCAATGATTCCATCTAGCTGGTTGACTTGATTTAAAAGATTATTTAAGTCTCCAGATAAATCCCCTGACTGCTCGATCATTTCACCAACATACTCAGAAATGGTATCTAGATTATCCTCTAGGTTATTTACATCAACAATGGCATCTTCTAATAAATCAGAATTCTGAGAAATAGCCTCGTCATTTTCCAAAATTTCATCAGACAGATTTGCAGTAATTCGCTTTTGTTCAAGAATCTCATCAGTTAAAACAGTTATTCTTTGACTAAGACTATCAATTTGACCTCTCAATGCTAAATTGTCGAATTGTAAATCATCAAATGTTTGACAACTATTATTTGAAAAAATAAAAAGGCAAATTGTAAAAACTAAAATAATTTTGTTAAACATATTAAGAATCATTTCTTATAATTTAGTACATTAATTAATAATTTCAGAAAAAAAGTAATTCTGGATGAGTTATTGCTTTGCAATAAATGAAATGAATTATATTTACTTCACAATAATCAAGTCAAATACTAGACGTTTTTTAATTTCTTGCTAAGGTCCATAAATGGATATTTACCCTGTTTATCTTCTAAATATTGTTCTAACAATAGTAATTGTTAGAATCTCATTGTTAATCAATGATGACAACAAGCACCACTTAATATATCTTATATTTCATTATATCTTTCAGCTAATTTCTACACTAAATATGAGTATTTATTCTTTGTTTGAGGTCAAGGCACCGATAGTTCTCATATCAATTGGAAGGGTATTAGCGTTCATTTTCTTTTATCTATTTATAAAGTCTATTATGAAAATGGCAAAATCCAAAATGACTGTTTTATATCTGATTCCTGTATTGCTTTTAATTTTTTTCAACCATCTAAATGGCTCAGGAATTAGACTTCTAGATTTCACTCATAATCAAGTTCCTAAAGAAAATATCTTAGGATTTTTTATTTCAGATTTTGTGGGAAAAGGAGATTTGTTTTTTATGAACTTATTTAACACATTATTTTTTACTTTTTTAATTTTTCATGAATTTTTTAAATTAAGGAATACTGAAATTTTCAACTTAAAAAAGAAGGAAATTGTTTCTAATTTTATAATGTATTATTATGTGCCAATTTCTATAACAAGTATTACTACACTAATTACTATATCAGTTTATTTGCAAAATATTGTATTACCCTATTTTGTAACTTCAATTAAACTAATTGCAATTTTCACCCTATTACTTTTAGTTATCAAGCCCAAATTGATTAGACGGCTTGCCAGTATAAAAAATATTCAGGAAAATGATGATGATCTTATTAGAGTTTTTGAGAAAATAACAAATTATTTTAGCACTACTGACTACTATAAAGATTCTAATTTTATGCCAGCTAATATAGCTGTAGATTTAGGAGTAAGAAATGAATTGATACGAAGCAGTATTAAGAAATTTTCTAATATGACTATACCACTTTATATTAACTCTCACAGAGTTGAATTTGCATGCGAATTAATCAAGAAAGGTCACTTAGAAACTTACTCTATGGACGCAATTGCAGAAAAATCGGGATTTAGTTCTCAAAAAAATTTCAATAGGGTTTTTAAACTCATAAAATCATTTACTCCATCACAATACAAGGATTCATGTAAATAGTAAAATTTAAAATATCTCCTTAAAGTTAACAGACAAAAGCTTTACTTTTTATAAAAAATCCTGATGAAATATCATCAGGATTATATTTTATGTGGGCGCGAAGGGATTCGAACCCCTGACCCCTTGGGTGTAAACCAAGTGCTCTGAACCAACTGAGCTACGCGCCCTATATTTTATTTATATGCCTTTAAAATAACTGGAAAATCTTTTATTTAAAACTTAAAAAATTCTTTAAGAATCCTTCTATTTGTCTTTTGGCTCGGCAAATATAACATTATTCATTTAAACAAAAATAGTTTTTTAAAGCTTGTCGTTAATTTTTAACCACTAATACATTTATGCCAAAATTCGGGCTTAGTTGAAGCTTAATTCGGCATTGTTTTTTTTAGGATCAAAAAACACAGTGTCCATTTCCTCAATTTTTTTTCCGCCTACAAAAATGTTTTTTAAATGAACGCTCAAGTCTTTCTTTTTGGTCTGGGAGTAGTGCCTAAAAAAAGCCCACTTCTTGGGAAAGGCCTCTTCAAAATTACAATCCTCAATAGTGATGTTTTGGATTTTCCCCAAAGATGAAGTATCGCTATTTCTTTTGGTAATATAAAAGTTGATTGCCGTTTGCTTTCGATCTGGGTGACAATACTCAGCGTGAATGTTTTTAAACAGCACTTCTTTCACCAACGCTCCATCCCTTACATTGATTCCCAATACTCGGTCCGATTCAATAATATCATTGTCCTCAAAAATAATTTTTTGCATTAGCTCACAATAGGTTTCTGTTCCTATTTTTAACCCTGATTTTTTAGTTAAAAACACATTGTTGCGAATGGTAATTCTTTCTGCATTGGGAATCATTTCTTGATTTTCGCCCCGTCCAGTACATTTTATCGCAACAGTATCATCTCCAGCCCATCCGAATGAGTTTTCAATCAATACATCACTAGAGCTGTCCGGATCCCATCCGTCAAGACTACCGAGGTATTTACTTTCAGCGGGATTGTTCATGAGTTTACAATATCGAAAACTAATGTGTTCTGAGTTGAGAATATGAGTATTCCAACGGGCAGCGTCCTTCAATAATATTCCTTCTATTTGAACATTCCTTGAACGGTAAATCAGCAACAGCCTTATACCTCCAATCTTTGAGGACTGATCAGGATGCGACAGCCCAACAATTTGAGTTCCATTGCCATCCAGTGTTCCTAAGCCTGAAATGTGGAGATTTTGAACATCTTTGATAAGAATAAAATGATTGATTTTTGTTTTGTCATTGGATATATAACTACTCAGCGAATGATCGTCTGCTATAATTCGTGCATTTTTATTGAGGTGGATTCGACTGTTGCTTCTAAACTCAAGTTTATAGGTCTTATATTTTCCAGGAGGAAAATAGAGTACATTTTCAGTTCCGGAAATCTCGTCCAAAGCCCTTTGAATTTTTGAGGTTTCATTCTTTTGACCGCTATTGTCCACATCATAGACATCCACTATGTTGATCCTTTTCTCTGGAACAACTTCGGGGGCTTCAAACAATAAAACCAAACGTTTTGTAAAATCTTGATTTTGCTTCAAACGAATTACGACATAACCCAGTCGATCCATTCTAAATGAAAGTTGATTTCCCGATTTCTCGCCCTTTATTTTATATCGCTTGGGTGAAATGGACCATTCAGTATCATTAAAATCAAGGTCGGAAGACTGTAATTTAATACCAATAGGCTTACCTGTGTAGGTAATACGAGCAAATTTATAACTAGATAGACCGTGAATGGACGGAACATCGTTTTGTTCATGTACCTCGACACGGTTGCCATCAGCATAAACCTCAAAGGGCTGAGCTTTGGAATGAAAAGCCAATGAATAAATAAAAATTAAAAGCAAAAATCGCAAGCCACAAAATTTTTGGAAATATAGTAATCTATTTCAAATTCCTTTCTTTTTAAAACCATCATAAAACAACTTCCATCGAATTTTATAATATCTCTGCCACCACAAAAGTACTCCCCCCTATATAGATAAAATCATCGGCATGGGCTTGACTTTTGGCGGCTAAAAAAGCAGCTTCAACTGTTGGAAAAATTTTGTGAGAAAGATCTAAATCTTGGGTGATTCGTTCCAAATCACTTACGGCCAAGGCTCGGGGGATTTGAGGAGCAGAAAGGTAAAATTGAGCATCAGGGGGGAAAAGCCGGAGGATTTCATCCACCACTTTGTCCTTGACAAACCCCAATACCAAATGAAGTTGGCGATAGGAATGTGATTCGATCTGGGGAATAATGTATTGTAATCCCTCTATGTTGTGTGCCACATCGGCAACAATCTTTGGGGTATCATTTATAACTTGCCACCTTCCCTGAATACCAGTATTGGCCACCACATTCATCAAACCCTTCTCTAATTTTTCGGGATGGAGGTCAAAACCCTTTAAATGTTGGAGCCCAACAACGGCCGTCTGAATATTCTGTCGCTGATAAGTCCCTTTTAGATCGGATTCGTATTCTATGGCGTTCATTTGATCGGCAAAGATGATTTCGGCTTTCAACTGACGGGATTTCTCCTCGAAAACAGTCTGGGTTTCCACTTGGGTCAAACCAATAATCACAGGGATCTTAGGCTTGATGATCCCTGCCTTTTCTCCGGCAATTTCCACCAGACTGTCTCCCAAAAATTGGGTGTGATCCATTCCTATATTAGTAATTACACAAAACTCGGGTTGGATCAGATTGGTTCCGTCCAACCGTCCTCCCATACCCACTTCGATGACCGCTATATCCACTTCCTTTTTTGAAAAATAAGAGAAAGCCAAGCCCACAGTCATCTCAAAAAAAGAGAGGGAGTGAGACTCAAAATAAGTACGGTGTTTTTCAACAAAATCTACGACAAATGCTTTATCAATAGGCTGACCATTAATCTTGATTCTCTCCCTAAAATCTTTTAGATGAGGAGAAGTGTACAATCCCACCTGAAGCTCATGTTGTTGGAGAACTGAGGCCATCATATGAGCCGTCGATCCTTTTCCATTGGTTCCGGCCACATGGATCGTTTTGATTTGGTCTTGGGGTTGATTGAGGTAGTCACAAAAGTCCTCCATACGGGACAAATCAGGCCGATAAGCTTGAGCTCCTTTTTTTTGATACATCGGAAGTTGGGACAACATCCAAGCCAAAATGGATTCGTAATTTTCCAATCTATTCTCCCAATTTGAACTGAATCACAACAAAACCGATCTGTTGGGCGGGTGCTTTGGCATCGGGAAACCATTTGTGCAATAGCGCGGTTTCTCTGGCGGGTTGAAGTAGGCAGGGATGTGTATTGGTCGATCCCTTGACCCCTGGTTCGGCCTGAACCACATCACCTTGACGGTTAACGGTTATTCTGACTACCACCACTCCTTCTTGGTTACACTGTTGGGTAACTTTTCCTCGAGATTCCAAGCGGCGACCATTCAATCCAAATCCTTTGCCCATTCCTCCTGGACCAGCCAAATTAAAATAGCTATTCGCATAGGGATTGCCTTCAATTTTGCCTTTGTCTCCTGCAACTTGGTCATTACCCTCTCCTTGTTGATTCGCTTTTTTAGCTGCCTTTTTTTGATTGACCAATTTGGACAAAATATTCTTGGTCGCCTGATCTACCTTTGGTTTGGGTGGTTCCACTTTTTTGGGAACTTCCTTTACAGGGGGACTTTGTTTTTTTTTGGTTTTATCGGGGACAGCCACATCACTGCTCTCTTGAGTGGCCACTTTGGGTTGGGCTACCTTCTTAGGTGCTGCTTTTGGGGTTACTTTTTTTGGAGTCGGCTGGGGACTGGTTTTGGCAGTAACAGGTTTTTGGGGTTGTGTCTTTCCCATGCCCTGTAAGGCGTTGCCAAAATTTACCTCCATTCCAAAACTTATGGGAGGATCGTAGTACTTCAAACCCAGCAGAAAAAACAAAAGGATCAACAGTGTGGTAATCAAAGTAGTGATGACCGCCGATTTTTTTTCGTGTGGTGTTTTGAGATATTTCATGGTGCATCTACCGCCAAAACAACTTTGATGCTGTTCTGATTCGCAATATTCATTACATAAACCACCTGATCTATGGGAACCTTCTCCTCTGCCCTAAGGACAATGGCAGGCGCACTGGAGCCCTTGAGTTTTGCAATCAACGCTTGTTCAATTCGACCTTTGGAAATCTGTTTGGAATCCAAATAAAATTGAGAACGGTTGTTGATGGTCAGCGATACCGTGTTTCGGTTTTCCGTTTTTCCTTTGGCTTGGGGAAGTTTTACATCAATGGTGTCCAAGTTTTTGGCCAAAGTTGAAGCAATCATAAAAAAGATCAACAACAGAAAAACGATATCTGTCATTGAGGACATATTAAATTCGGGGGTGATCTTATTTCTTCCTTTTAGATTCATCCTAGGCGGGTTCGTTCAGTAAATCGAAAAACTCTAAAGAAGTGGCCTCCATTTGATAAACTACTTTATTGGTTTTCACCACCAAATGATTGTAGGTGATATAACCAACAATTCCTACGATAAGACCTGCTACGGTTGTCGTCATGGCAGTGTAAAGTCCATTGGACAGAAGCTGCATATCGATATTCCCACCTGCATTTGAAATCTCAAAAATCGATAAAATCATTCCGATGACCGTGCCCAAAAACCCAATCATGGGAGCAGCACCAGCTATGGTCGCCAAAATACTGACGTTTTTCTCCAATTTGTAAATCTCCAATCGGCCAGCATTTTCTACGGTGGTACTGATGTCCTCCAAAGGTCTTCCGATGCGCGAGAGTCCTTTGGCGATCAATCGGGCAACGGGTTTGTTTTCACTTAAGCACAGCGCTTGGGCCCCATCGATTTTGTGGTTTAAAACATAGGTTTTGATTTGTGCCATAAAGTTGGGACTGATTTTGGAGGCCGACTTGATAGCAAATAATCGCTCAAAATAAATGTAAATGACAATGATCAACAAAAGGAAAAGCAATCCAATAATCAATTGACCCCCCAAACCACCATCTTTGATTAACTCGATCAGGGAAAGGGTTTTTTCAGTCTGAAGAGGGGTTTTTTGTGTAAATAGCATATAGGCCAAAGGTTTATTATTACAACGATGGTAGCGAAAAAAAATTTTACTCCACTACAAAATAAAATCTCGCATCAAAATAAAAGTAAGCGAGCCAGCGATAAAACCTGCCAAGGCCAACCACGAGATTTTTTTCAAATACCAGAAAAATTCAATACGCTCCATTCCCATGGCCACAACTCCAGCTGCCGAACCGATGATGAGCATACTTCCTCCTGTTCCTGCAGAAAAAGCTATGAAGTGCCAAAGGGGGTGATCCATCATTTCAGAAAACATTCCCGTACTGGCGGCTACCAAAGGAACATTATCAATAATTGCCGAACCAATTCCTAGTAGCATAACGACTACATCCGAATTGGGAATGGTAGCATTGAGAGAACCTGCAAATTCAAACAACATTCCCAAGGATTCTAGAGCTGCAACGGCCAATAAAATCCCCAAGAAGAAAAGTATGCTGGGCAATTCGATTTTAGAGAGGGAACTATGAACCGGGCTGTGACTGGAATATTCCTCATGCTCCACATCAATCGAGGTAATGTTGATTTTGGCACTACTAAAGTATTCGGCAAAAGTAGCGACAACAGCCAATGAAAGCATCATTCCCACATAGGGAGGCAGGTGGGTTAGGGTTTTAAAAACCGGAACAAAAACGATAGCAGAAAGTCCCAAGTAAAGCATAGCAGCTCCATATTTATGTGTATCTCCATCTTTATCCTCTAAGGCATCGGAAATATCTCCCTTAAACGCTGGCAATCTGGTGGCAAGCAGAACAGGAACCACCATACAGACCAATGAAGGAATCAGTAGGTACTTAATGAGTTTGAGAGTAGTAACTTTATTTCCAATCCACAGCATGGTAGTAGTCACATCACCGATGGGAGACCAAGCTCCTCCGGCATTGGCTGCAATGACAATCAAACCTGCAAACCATATTCTGGTATTGCGTTTTTTGACGACTTTTTGGAGTATGGTAATCAAAACGATGGTGGCGGTCAGATTGTCGATAATGGCGGAAAGAATAAATGCCAATAAAGAGAATATAACGAGTAAACCCTTTTTGGATTTTGTTTTGATAAATTTTTTGATGGTGGCAAATCCATTAAAATAATCGATGATTTCAACGATGGTCATGGCTCCCAACAAGAAAATGATGATCTCAGCAGTCTTGCCCAAGTGATGCAATAACACCTCCTCTAAATGACTGGGTTTGAGTTCTCTCAGCAGTGTATCAACTTCATACACAGGAAGGTGATAAACGGATATCATAGCCCACAAAATGGACATCATGGCCAAAGCGGGTATTAATTTGTCAATTTTAAGGGAATGTTCCAGAGTGATGGCCAAATAGCCTAATGTAAAGATGGTGATAAGGGTAATCTCCATAAGGATCGATTTTAAAAGTAGGGTTGAATCATGTTTTGGTTACCGAAAGTAAAAAATAATCTCAATCCATCCGTGAATTTGGAATAAATATTTTCCCTGTAGCATGATCCTTTTCTGCTCCAGTTACACTGGCAAGACAATTGATCGACCCTTGCCACTTGAGCAAACCCAAGAAAGCAAAAATCAACGCTTCTTTAAATTCTACAATATCGGAATTGGGGATCACTATTTTCGCATGAGTCCTTTCCTGAATGGCCTTTACCAAAAAGGTATTGAAGGCTCCACCTCCAGAAAATAGCACAGATCCATCTTCAGGCAAACGTCTTGCAATCTCTTGAGCGATGTGGAGGGTATAGGTGTGAAGTAAATCTTTTGTTTCTTCATTGGCGAAGTCCTCCAAAATATCAAAAACATGTTCTTGAACCCACTCCATCCCTAATGATTTCGGTGGTTTTTTGGAATAATAATCAAGTTGGTTCAATCGATCAGAAAGTGCGGAGATGATTTTTCCTTCGGCAGCTGCTTTTCCACCAGCATCATAAGGCAAATTCAGGCGTTCGGCCAAAAAATTAAGAACGGTATTCACGGCACAGATATCATAGGCCAAAACCTTTTGGTTATGCAAAACACTGATATTTGAAAATCCTCCAAGATTGACGCAAGCGCTATGCTCATTAAATAGCATCAAATCCCCCACGGGAACCAGCGGAGCACCTTGCCCTCCCAGAGCTACATCTTGGGTTCTAAAGTCACAGACGACAGGCCATCCGACGTGATCCGCCAAATGACTCAAATTGCCTATTTGTAGGGTAAAGCCCTCTTCCGGTTGATGAAAAACAGTATGGCCATGAGAGGCCACTGCCTCCAACATTTCTATTTTCTCTTTGGAAATAAAATCAGAGATTATATTCCCCAAATAATCAGTATATTTATTATTGAGATTTTCGAGTGCTGCTGGAGTTAATTCAGTGGATTTGCTTAATTTATTTTTCCAGTCTTGACTGTAATCAATGGTTTCAGAAGCCAAAATTTGAAAAGCCCAAGTCTCCTTTTTTGTAAACTTGACATAAGTCAGATCTATGCCATCCAATGATGTTCCCGACATACAGCCGATCATGTGATAATTATTAGACTTTACTTGGGTAATCAATTTACGCTTGTGTTTTTATTATTGAAAATCAATTTTAAAAATAAATGATTAAAATGAACCATTGATTAGATATTTAACAAAAATTAAAGCTTATAATCGTAATTTGATAATTGTATTTTATTGTAATTGACAAACTTTTGGGCTTAAACTTTAAACATTTAATTTTGAAGTCCTTTATTTAAAAAAAACCGATTTAATGTTACCAGAAAAACAAGGATTATATTCTCCGGAGAATGAACATGACAACTGTGGTGCAGGTTTTATTTGCAGCCTTCAAGGAAAGAAAACCAATGACATCATTCACAAAGCGTTGGACATTCTGGTTAAGTTGGAGCATCGAGGTGCGGTAAGTGCAGATGGAAAAACAGGAGACGGAGCGGGAATTTTGATCGAAATCCCTCATGATTTTTTTGTAAAGAAATGTGACTTTAAACTCCCTGAATTCCACGAATATGCTGTAGGAATGGTCTTTCTTCCGCAAAAAGAGAACCAGATGGATTTTTGCATTCAAACTTTTGAGGGAGAAATAAAAAGACAAGGGCTAGAAGTTTTGGGATGGAGAGCAGTACCCGTTGACCAAAGCCAAGTTGGAGCCATAGCTGCTCAGACAGAACCCGAAGTGCGCCAAATTTTTGTAGGAAAAGGACAAAAGCAGCTTTCCGAACAGGAATTCAACACCAAGCTTTACATTGCTAGAAAGGTGGCCGAACATCATATTCAGGGCTCCAAGCTATCGCAAGCCAACTACTTCTATCTTCCTAGTTTTTCAACCCACACCCTTATTTACAAAGGGCTTTTGACCCCTGAAGACATTAATGCCTACTACAAAGACTTAAATGATCCTCTAGTGGTCACCCGATTGGCACTGGTACACCAAAGGTTTTCCACCAATACCTTCCCAACTTGGGACTTGGCTCAACCATTCCGATACATGTGCCACAATGGAGAGATCAATACTTTTAGAGGAAATTACAGCCGTATGCAAACCAGAGAGGAGCTATTTAAAAGTGATGCCTTTGGAGATGACATCAAAAAAATACTCCCCGTGGTATTGCCTGCCAAATCCGACTCCTCCTCTATGGATATGGCCGTAGAATTACTGTTGGCCACTGGAAGGTCACTGCCCGAGGTGATGATGATGATGGTTCCCGAAGCATGGGAAAGACATTTGTCTATGGATGATGACAAAAAAGCATTTTATGAATACAATGCTTGTATTATGGAACCATGGGACGGCCCCGCTTCCATTCCTTTTACCGACGGAAAGTATATCGGAGCACTTTTGGACAGAAATGGGTTAAGACCTTCCCGATACACCGTCACCAAAGATGGTTATGTGGTCATGTCTTCCGAAGCTGGTGTTTTGGACATTGAGCCCGATAATGTTGAAAAACACGGAAGGTTAGAACCCGGAAGAATGTTCCTCGTCAACATGGATGAAGGAAGAATCATAGAAGATGGTGAGATCAAAAAAGAAATCGTAGGTAAAAAACCATATCGAAAATGGCTTGATCAAAATCTACTTGAGTTGAAAGAAGTTCCCTATACTGGGAATAAGACTCCTGTAGAAAAAGAAAATTTCGAAACCCGCTTGCGTCTTTTCGGTTACACACAAGAGGACATGAAAACCATCATCAACCCCATGAGTGTCAATGCGAAAGAAGCCATTGGCTCTATGGGTACTGACACCCCTCTGGCTGTCTTGTCTGACCGACCCCAATTGATTTACAACTACTTCAAACAACTTTTTGCTCAAGTAACCAATCCTCCCTTGGATGGTATCAGAGAGGAAATAGTAACTGACACTAGTTTAAGCATTGGAAGCGACCACAATATTTTTGATGTCGTTCCCGAACAATGTAAAAAATTGAGAATCCAAAATCCCGTCATTTCCAATGAGGATTTGGACAAGATCAAATACATAAAACACAATGACTATAAGGCGGTCTCCATCAATACCTTGTATGATGTAGCCAAGGGACATAACGGACTAGAAGCTGCTCTAGATCAGATGATTGTAGAAATTGAAAAAGTGGTGGACGACGGTGCCAACATCATCATCCTATCCGATCGCGGCGTATCTCCTGAAAAGGCTCCTATTCCAATGTTATTGGCCTGTTCTCATGCGCATCATGGTCTTAAAAAACTAAAGAAGAGGTCTCTCTTCGGCATCATCATTGAATCTGCCGAACCCAGAGAACCACATCATTTTTCTCTACTCTTTGGATACGGTGCCAGTGCTATTAATCCCTACATGGTCAATGAAATCATTACCCATCAAGTAGAAAATGATATCATCCAAGGCATTTCAGTAGAAAAAGCCATTGACAACTTTAACAAAGCTATCGCAAAAGGGATTGTCAAGGTGATGAATAAAATTGGAATTTCAACACTGCATTCTTATCGTGGTGCTCAGATATTCGAAGCATTAGGATTAAATGAAAAATTCATAGAAACCTATTTCTGTAAAACCGCTACTCGTATCGAAGGAATTGGCCTGTATGAGATAGAGAAGGAAATCAACAAACGTTTCCACAAGGCCTATAGCCAAGAAAATCTTGCCGGAATGCCACTCGAAATTGGAGGGGATTACCGTTGGAGAAGAGATGGGGAAAAACACATGTTGAACCCTGCCAGTATCGCTAAGCTTCAACAAGCCGTCAGACAAAACAAATTTGAAACCTATGGAGTTTATTCCAAGTTAATCAATGAACAAAGCGAAAAGTTGATGACCCTCAGGGGGATGTTTGAATTTTCCAGCTTTGACCCCATCCCATTGGAGGAAGTTGAACCTTGGACAGAAATCGTCAAGCGCTTTAAAACTGGTGCTATGTCTTTGGGATCCATCAGTGCCGAAGCACATGAGAACTTGGCCATTGCGATGAACCGTATTGGTGCCAAAAGTAACTCAGGGGAAGGTGGGGAAGACCCAAAAAGATTCCAACCCGATATGGATGGTAACTGGAAAAACAGTGCCATCAAACAGGTAGCTTCAGGACGATTTGGAGTCTCCAGTCACTATTTGAGTTCTGCCAAAGAAATACAAATCAAAATGGCCCAGGGGGCCAAACCTGGAGAAGGGGGACAATTGCCTGGTCCCAAGGTCAATCCTTATATTGCGTCGGTTAGAAATTCTACTCCCTATGTAGGTTTGATTTCTCCTCCACCCCACCACGATATATATTCCATCGAAGATTTGGCGCAATTGATTTATGATCTCAAAAACGCCAACCGCGAAGCGAGGGTGAATGTAAAACTCGTTTCAGAAGTAGGTGTAGGAACCATCGCCGCTGGGGTCGCCAAAGCCAAAGCCGATGTGATTTTGATTTCAGGTTTTGACGGTGGAACTGGAGCCTCGCCTCTGACCTCACTAAAACACGCTGGTTTACCCTGGGAATTGGGTATTGCCGAGGCGCAACAAACCCTCGTTATGAATGATTTGCGTTCGCGTATTGTTCTCGAGTGCGACGGTCAAATGAAAACCGGACGTGATGTTGCCATAGCTTGCCTATTGGGTGCGGAAGAATTTGGATTTTCAACCGCCCCGTTGGTAGCCTCTGGTTGTATTATGATGCGTGCTTGTCACCTCAACACTTGTCCCGTAGGAATTGCCACCCAAGATCCTGAGTTGCGCAAGAACTTTAAAGGAAAACCGGAACACGTAATCAACTTTATGTATTTCGTAGCACAAGAATTGAGAGAAATCATGGCCAGTTTAGGGTTCAGATCCATCAACGAGATGGTTGGGCAATCCCAAAAACTGAACATGAACAAAGCCATCAACCACTATAAAGCTCAAGAAATAGATTTATCTAAAATCCTTTACAAGCCTGATGTACCAGACTATGTGGACACCCACAATACCAAAAAACAAGACCACGGTTTGGAGAAAGTTTTGGACTTTAAAATTGTATCCAAAGCCCATACGGCCATTTACAGAAAAGACCCCCAACATCTTGAATTTGATATCAAAAACACCAACCGATCTGTAGGTGCCATCCTAAGTAATGAAATTTCTAAAATACACGGAGCTAATGGACTTCCCGAAGACACCTTGAGTATCCATTTCAAAGGAACTGCGGGTCAAAGTTTTGGTGCTTTTGCCACCAAAGGATTATTCCTAAAAGTGATTGGAAATTGTAACGATTATTTTGGAAAAGGTTTGTCTGGTGGAAAGTTGATCGCTCAGGTGCCCAAAGAGGCTACTTTTAAAGCCGATGAAAACATCATCATCGGAAATGTTGCCTTGTACGGGGCTGTCACTGGCGAAGCCTATATTAATGGAGTTGCCGGGGAAAGGTTCTGTGTCAGAAATTCGGGAGCTACGGCTGTGGTTGAAGGAATTGGAGATCATGGTTGTGAATACATGACAGGAGGGACTGCTTTGGTCATCGGTGAATTTGGAAGAAATTTTGCCGCAGGAATGAGTGGTGGAATTGCCTATCTTTACAGTGATGATGGCACTTTTGACGATAAAAAATTCAACCTCGAAATGGTTGAATTGGAAGACCTTACTGACAAAGATTTCGAAAAAGTACAAGAACTACTCAACAATCATATTGACTATACGAACAGCTCGCGGGCCAAAAGCATCTTGAAAGACTGGAAGGAAAACAGTAGAAAATTCATTAAAGTCATGCCTACGGATTATAAAAGAGCATTAGAAATATTAGCAAAAGAAGCAGAAGAAGCAAAAATCGATTGATCATGGGAAAATTAAGAGGATTTATGGAATACGAAAGAATCAAAGAGCCTGTAGTGGCTCCCGATGAGCGTATTCAGAACTACAAAGAATTTACGGTTGCACCCAAAAATGAGGAGCTACAAAAACAAGGCGGTAGATGTATGGACTGCGGCGTTCCCTTTTGCCACAGTGGATGTCCGCTGGGTAATTTGATTCCAGATTTTAACGATGCCGTCCACAAGAATGAGTGGGAAAAAGCCCTCACTATTTTGCATTCTACCAACAACTTTCCCGAATTTACTGGCAGACTCTGTCCTGCTCCTTGTGAGGAGGCTTGTGTATTGGGTATCATCAACCCCCCAGTATCCATTGAATTGATAGAAAAGTACATCGTAGAACGTGGATTTTCGGAAGGCTGGATCAAACCTCAACCCCCCGAAACAAGAACGGGTAAAACCGTCGCCGTAATCGGATCAGGCCCCGCCGGATTAGCTGCCGCACAGCAACTCAACCGAGCTGGACATACCGTTACTGTTTTTGAAAGAGATAATAAAATCGGTGGACTACTGCGTTATGGTATTCCTGATTTCAAAATGGAAAAAAATGTTATCGACCGCCGAATGGAAATTCTCGAAGCCGAAGGCATCATTTTCAAATGTGAGGTTGAAGTGGGGAAAACCATCAATGCCGAGGAAATCGAAAAGGAATTTGATGCCGTTGTGCTCTGTACGGGAGCCAGCATCAAACGTGAACTCCCTATTCCAGGTGCTGACCTAAAAGAAGTAACTCAGGCAATGGACTTTTTACCACACAACAATAAAGCCGTTGATGGACAACACAAACGCGATCCAAAATACTTGGCTAAAGACAGAAATGTAATCGTTATTGGAGGGGGAGATACGGGATCAGATTGTATCGGAACTTCCATCCGTCAGGGTGCGAAAAGTGTAACCAATTTTGAAATCATGCCCAAACCAGCCGACGGAAGAACAGAAGACAATCCTTGGCCTTACTGGCCCTTCAAACTCAAAACCAGCTCTTCTCACGAAGAAGGAAGCCACAGAGAGTGGAATATCTTGACCAAAGAATTTATTGGTGACGGAAAAGGAAACCTTAAAGGTCTTAAAACAGTCGAAGTGGCGTGGAAAAAAATTCCTGGACAGCGTCCTCAACTGGTTGAACTCGAAGGTTCTGAAAAAGAATGGCCTTGTGAATTGGCCTTGTTGGCTTTAGGATTTACAGGTCCTGAAAAATCACTCCCAGAACAATTCGGATTGACTTTCGACCCCAGGGGAAATGTCAAAGGAGAGCAGCAATACCAGACCAACAAACCCAATATCTTCGCCGCAGGAGATGCTCGTAGAGGACAATCATTAATTGTTTGGGCCATATCTGAAGGTCGAGAAGCAGCGCATCAGATCGACACCTACCTCATGGGTAGTTCCGATCTTCCCCAAAAAAATATAGCCGGAGATTTAATGGCAGTGTAGCCTATCTACAAAACTTATTTTAAAAATAATTGGCTGATTTATCCTTTCCCAAATTGGGTGATTTTTGCCTTTCATTACAAATAATTCTATCCTTTTGGACGACTTACTGAACAGTAGTTATACTCAACATCTGTACTTCTCTATGTTAAAATCATCACTGCGGGAAGAAGAGAACCACTGCTTTCTATAGACCAAAACTTCAAAACGAAAGCCGATGCATTTCGGGACTTTGGACAAGAATCGGAGAAAAACCGGTCAAGAGGTTAGGCTTGCTGAGAATTAATTTTGAACATTACTGGAAAAAGTTCCAAACCAAACCAAAGCGAATTGAGGAATCGCGATAGGGTGTGAAAGGTGCTGAAAAATAGTTGTATCCTGTCGTTTTACTGTTGAAATGTTCATACTTCAAAAACAATCGTGTTTGCTGAATTTTGGCATTGATAAAGAAGTCTAATCTCGGGAATTCTCCTATTTTCGTATGGTTTTGAGAAACAAACTCTCCCAAATGTGCACTGTATCGATCAGCGTAAAACTCAGTAAAATACTGGGCGGTGACTCCGGTTTGTAAATAAAGTGCCTTATTAAAAAGTTGACTGGAAAAAAGAAAAGAAGTCCTCAAATTCCACTCTGGAACATTCAGCGGCTCAAAATCAATATCACCATCGTGTGAAACTTGTTGATACTGCGCTGTGTTGACCAAAGTGAATTTCCAAAAATCCAATTGCTGTGAAAAACGCAATTTTAGATAACCTATTGTTCCCTCATACTGTTCGGGAGTCACCACCAACTCTTCTTCCTTCTTGTTGAATTCACCAGAATTGGTGTCCTGACCGTAACCCGGCAGAAGATTCCTAAAATAAGTATAGTTGTTCAACAATTCGTACTGTCCCTCAAGCTTCCCCCACTTGCGATGGCCAAAAGAGAAATTGAGCGAATTGATCAATTGGTTCTTGTAGTCGGGATTGTACCAATCGTATTCAACAAAATTGCTGCGATTAAGGAAAAAATTAAAATTAGGGACTTGTGACCTCAGACTGAGTTTGGCTTTTGTAAAAATCCCATTTTCAAAATCTCTACTAATGGCTCCGGAAATGAATTGACTGGAGTAGGCCTTAGCGGCAGAAAAATAGCCCTCGGCTTTAAAATCAAACTTTAAGAATGTTTTTTTCCAATAGGCAGAAAGTGCCAACTGATTGGCTTTGATTCCTGTGGGATCAGTGCCATAATCATAGGGTTCGTCAGGATTTTTGGTGTTTTCGGGCAAGGTGATGCTATAGTCCGATTGTATTAGTCGAAGACCAGCTTTGACTTCACCCAAGTTTTTTTCATTATAGATGGCATAAAACTCATTATCCATTACCTCCAAAGAGTTTCGAATTCCAAAAAAAGAAGTGCGCGAAACAGTCCCAAAAAATGAATCTCTAGTCAAATTGTCGAAATCAAAATGTTTACCCTCATAACTAAATTTGTGTCCAATGGTCAAAACTTTGGGTCTTTCATAGTTCTTCATTTTGTCATTGCCCCCCAACTTAGCATCGTACTGATGATCCAAGTAGTAGCGCCTTCCGATAAGCGTATTGTCAACATTGGTATTGTTGGTCAATCGGGAACGATCCAAAAAACCGTCGTATTCCAATTCATCCACTGCCTTCTCAAAAAAATACACACTGAGCGAATCCAACCCTCCATTGGCTTGGTTTTCAAGGCGTTGAGCTGTAAAATGAGAACGCTGGCGATAGCGGTAATTCTTAGAAGTATATTGGGAAATAAAACGAAGATTCGTGGCTCCTCCCAGTGTGTTGATGTAGTTCCCCAAAGAGCGAAAGGCTTTGTGAGCTAGGGTAATGTTGAGTCTTGGGGAAGTGTTTACTGTAATCAAGGCGTCTATCAACTGTCCTTGCTCAAAAACTGTTTTAAAAAACAATTCTGTCAATGGAGAAGGCACCTCGTAATATCCAATTTCATCCTCTTCCATATAGCCATAATGCTTTGCCCGAGCCCCTATGTCGGGGATTAATTTTTGATCTTGAAAATCATAGCCCAGTTTGTTGAAAGCCTCGCCTGTATTGGCAAAAGGCAGTAATTCAAAATAATCTTTCCGCAGATAATTAAAATGATAGTCTTTATTGATGGTCAATGTGGTATCCACATGCTTTACTGTACCATCAGAATAATAGATTTTATAATCCTCTATGGTCACCTCTTCCATTTCCTTAATGGGTTTAGGAGCAATTTCCCTCAATTTTTTTAGCCGCTCGAAGTAGAGCGTCTTTTGTAAGGAAAAAGAATCCAGTAATTGTATGATCATAGCATCGGTCAAAAGCCTACTGTCGTGTTCCAACCCAATACCCTTCATGTATCGGTATTGAGGGCCAAGCTGCTCTTTAGCGATAGAATCTGGTATTTTGGGGAGGGTGTCTGGAACAATATTTTTTAAAATCCCCGGTTTGGGCAACCTAAAAGACAAAAACAAAAGGGAATCTCTGCGGCTGATAATTTTTTCTTTCTCAACAGCCAGGCTATCAATACCAACAGACAGACTGTCGCTGACCTCCTCAACAACCACAGAAAAGCCCGTTACCTCGAGGGTATTATTCGGTTCAGCGTCAGCATTTTCAGTATCTTGATTTTCTTGCGCATGGGAGAGGTAGCCAGCCACAAGCAAAAAAACAAGGAGAAGTCGCTTCATTAAAATGAATTTGATGCGAAGTTAAAATAATTGTGTTTAATTTGGGTTGACTAAACCAAACGATTATAGGGTTTTGCTAATCAGACAAATTACATCGAAAACAGAAGCGGGAACAGATGAGGCCGGTAGGGGTTGCTTGGCAGGGCCTGTTACTGCCGCTGCTGTGATCTTACCTTCCCATTTTGATTTGCCGGAATTGAACGATTCCAAAAAACTAACGGAAAAACAACGCTACGAACTTCGTCCGCTGATCGAAGACAAAGCCATCACCTTTTCCTACGCCCATGTATTCCCTGAAGAAATCGATCAAATCAATATTCTCAATGCCAGCATCAAAGCCATGCATTTGGCGTTGACAAAACTGTCTTTACCCATTGATTTTATTGCCGTAGACGGCAATCGCTTTCACCCTTTTGAGTCGGTTCCCCATCAGTGTGTCATCAAAGGCGATGGCAAATACCAAAATATAGCAGCTGCCTCGGTATTGGCCAAAACTTATCGGGACGACTACATGAAAAAAATACATGAAAAATTTCCCCAGTATTCGTGGAATCAGAACAAGGGATACCCCACCAAAGCCCATCGTGAAGCCATTGCCAAAATTGGCCCTAACCCCCATCACCGCAAATCTTTTCAATTACTACCAAAACAATTGGAACTCCCCCTTTGATCCACCTCCTCAAATGTTGAAAAGTCAGTTGAATTTTATCGTTCCTTTATCACTCAATCAAAGGCTTGATTTAATATTTTTGATATTGATGATAAAAAGAATTTTACCCTTAATCTCCCTCTGGCTTTTACTGGCTTGTACGCCCAATAATCAAGTAGAAATCAATCTGATTGATTTGGTTCCCCAAAACACCAGTCTTGTCGCTCAGATCAACGATAGCATTTCATTGAAAAGTTCAATGGAATTGTCTAAACTCTTTTCTTTGAACGGGGATTTGAAGAAAACCGTTCAGAATATCATCCCCAAAAATACTACCTCTCCCCAACTACTGTTTTTTACCCCTGTAGGGAAAAACGAAAATGCCGTAAGTCTGATTGTAAAAAGCAGTCCAGAAGACAGTCTGTTGGTCTATCAAAAGACTTTTGAGTATAGTAAACAAACCATTGGAGTGCTCCATCAAGACGATCAGACTTTTTACACCACTGATTTGGGTCCTCTGAGAATGTGGTCCCAATCACAACTGGTGATTGAAAACGGTATTCGAAATTTTGAAAAAGGTCAGCGAGGAATTGTAAGTCCGGCTTTTTATCAATTGGCTGAAAGCATGGATGTAGACATGGCGGTAAACTTTTTGATCCACCCCTCCTCCAACCCATTGACGCATTCGTTGTTTCCAAAAACGCCTTTCTTTCCCAATACCGGAAGAGATTGGATTGAATTGGGTATGGAGGTTTCAGAAAATGCCATCAACCTCAACGGTGTAGCCTTTCTCAATGACTCCATACCCGATGGTTTGATCTTGGTCAAAAACCTCAATCCCCAAAAACTGGTAACACCTCAAATTGTTCCTGAAAACTTTAGCAGTTATCTCGGTTTCCCCATAGACAATATGCAACAGTTAGAGGATAATTTTAAACGCTACAGCAGGCGGGTCAACTTACCTGTCAGCAACACCGATCTATCTTCACTGAACAGCCTGAATGAAGTGGCTTGGATTTTTGCCTCTGGTGAAAAGTCTCTTGTTTTTAGTATTGATGATATTGAAGAAAACTTTCCTGAATTTCTTTCCACGGAAAATGAACCCAAAAAATTTCGGTCATTCTCCTATTATCCTACCTACCTCCCTAACAACCTCAAAGCTTTGATTGATGTTTTTGGCGATAAAATCGCCCCCCAATGGGGTTGTTGGCACGAAAATCTCCTGATTATGAGTGAGACAGAGTCGGGATTGAAAAACATTTTGGGAAGTTATCTGGATCGAAATACATTGGATCGCCTTCCTGCATTCCAAAACTTAAAGGAAAAACTTGCCGATGAAAATTCGTTCTTGTGGATCGGAAACAACAAAAATCTGGTCAAATCCTGGCCGCAAAACAAAGCCCCCGATAACATCAAAAACTTATCTTTTGAAACCTTTCCCCTTAGTGCTTTTCAAGGGGTATCTGAAGATGACTTTACCCATCTTTTTTTTAGCCTTCAAAAAAACTTGCCCTCCAACAACAAAGCAGGGGTGAAAAATGCCTACACCCTCGAACTGAACAAGCCTTCCATCATCCCGCCACAATGGTTCAAAAACCACAGAAACAAGGGAATGGACGTAGTGGTTCAGGACAATGACAACGTTCTTTATCTGTTTTCCAATACTGGTAAATTGTATTGGAAAAAACAACTTTCAGGAAAAATCATTGGGGGCATCCATCAAGTCGATCTTTATAAAAACAACCGTTGGCAATTGGCTTTTAGAACTGCCGACCGACTGATGATATTGGATCGCAACGGAAAAATCGTCAAACCCTTCAACATCAAACTTCCCAAAAACACCCAACCCCTCCCCCTGTCTGTTTTTGATTATGACAACAATCGCAATTACCGTTTTTTGATCGCTCAGGATCGTTCCCTTTTGATGTTCGACAATCGAGGTAAAAAACTCAATGGATTTACACTCAAAAAGGTCAATGCCAATATCATTGCAGCTCCAAAACACATCCGCCTTCAAAGCAAGGATTATATATTGATCCCCTTGGAGAACAACACTCTCAAAATCGTTTCTCGGACAGGAAAAGACCGTGTCAAGGTCAAAGGAAAAATCGCTTTCTCAGACAATGAAATTTTTTCCTATCTCAACACCTTTTCGACAACCGATCAAGGCGGGAATTTGATTCAGGTGGACACCAAAGGGAATAAAGTCTCCTCAGCCCTCCAATTGACAACTGGCCATCGGATCGATGCCACTACAAAAACACTGGTCACCCTTTCCGAAAACAAGCTCAACATCAAAGGCATTCCCGTTAGCCTTCCCTACGGAGAATATACCCCGCCCAAAATTTTTTACCTCAACAACACCCTCTATTTCAGCACCACAGATACTAATGAACAAAAAGTATATTTGTTTTACAGCAATGGAGAAAGTGTACCTGGATTTCCAGTCTATGGAAAATCTGCAATCGATATGGCCAACAGTGACAAAGACAAAGCGCTGGAAATGGTCGTAGCCACAGAAGACAACAACCTTTTGATCTATGAGATCAACTGATCATTTCTGCTTCAAATATTTCTGAGAAGTGAGTCAAAATCCGATCCTTGACCTCTTGGGTGTCCAATGATTTATTTAATTCTTGAGCCATTGAGGTCACCCCTTTTCCTTGAATCCCACAAGGGACAATATGATCGAAATAAGACAAGTCGGTATTGACGTTGAGTGCAAATCCGTGCATGGTCACCCAGCGACTGGCTCTCACTCCCATAGCACATACTTTGCGGGCAAAGGGAGTATCCAAATCCAACCAAACCCCAGTCTCGCCGTCACTTCTCGCGCCGTGGAGACCATAATCGGATAGGGTTCTTATGATCACCTCTTCTAAGTATCGCAAGTATTTGTGAATGTCGGTAAAAAAATTATCCAAATCCAAAATTGGATAACCCACAATTTGTCCCGGACCGTGAAAAGTAATGTCTCCCCCACGATTGGTTCTAAAAAAGGAAATGTCTTTGGCTTCCAACTCCTTTTCATTCAACAGCAAATGCTCCATTTTTCCACTTTTACCAATGGTAAAAACAGGAGGGTGGGTTACCAAAAAAAGGTGATTGTCTGTAGGAAAAGGTCGCTCCAGCTTTCGATTTTCCCTTTTAAGGGCAATGACTTGAGAAAAAATTTCCTCTTGCCGTTCCCATGCCTCTCCGTAGGAGAGCAAACCCCAGTCTGAAACTCTAACTTTTTTGTTCATCATGTTACCCAACGATCGGGATTGTTCAAAATCACCAAAGCGGCAATCACTCCGGGAACCCAACCGCAAAGGGTCAGTAAAAAGACGATGAGGACAGAGCCACAACCTTGATCAACGACAGCCAAGGGAGGGAAAAGAATCGATAAAAGGACACGCCAAAAACTCAAAATCAAATGCTTTTGGCAAAGATAGGAAATTTGATTCCCGATTACTTTAGTCTGATTATCTTTGCACAAATCAAAAGGCCTTATGGCAGCACTTTCAGAGCAAGAACAAGTAAGAAGAGAAAAACTAAAGGCACTGCGAGAATTGGGCATCAATCCCTATCCCGCAGCCTTATTTCCTATAGATGCAAATTCTGACAGCATCAAAAATAATTTCGAAGAAGGCAAAAGCGTTACCATCGCTGGACGGTTGATGTCACGAAGGATTCAAGGAAAAGCCAGTTTTGCCGAAGTGCAAGACAGTCATGGTAGGATTCAGGTCTATTTTAATCGGGACGAGATTTGCCCGGGAGAGGACAAAGCCCTCTACAATGATGTGTATAAAAAACTACTCGACATTGGCGACATCATCGGGTTAAAAGGAAATCTGTTTACCACTCAGGTAGGGGAAAAGACCATCATGGTTCAATCCTTTGAACTGCTGAACAAAACCCTGCGTCCTCTGCCCTTGCCCAAAACCGATGCCGAAGGAAATGTATATGACGAATTCAACGATCCCGAACTGCGCTACCGACAGCGCTATGTGGATTTGATCGTCAATCCCAAAGTCAAAGATACCTTTGTCAAACGAACCAAAATCACCAGCAGCATCCGCAGTTTTCTTAACCAAAAAGGCTGGCTCGAGGTCGAAACCCCCATCCTTCAACCCATCCCCGGAGGGGCCGCAGCCAAACCCTTTCTGACCCACCATAACGCCCTCAATGTCCCGCTATACCTTCGAATTGCCAACGAATTGTACCTCAAACGACTCATCGTAGGGGGGTTTGATGGCGTCTATGAATTTGCCAAAGATTTTAGAAACGAGGGAATGGATCGAACCCACAACCCCGAGTTTACTGTTATGGAATTGTATGTTGCCTACAAAGATTATTTCTGGATGATGGAGATGACAGAAAGTTTGTTGGAAAAAGTGGCGCAAGATACCCACGGAACTACCTCACTCACTGTGGGAGACAATACCATTGATTTTAAGGCTCCCTATCCTCGGGTTCCCATTTTGGAGGCCATTCAGATTCACACCGGGATCGATGTATCCAAAATGGACGAAAACCAACTCAGAGTCACCGCAAAAAATTTGGGCATCGAAGTGGACGACACCATGGGTGAAGGCAAATTGATCGATGAGATTTTTGGAGAAAAGTGTGAACACCACTACATTCAACCCACCTTTATCATTGACTATCCCAAATCCATGAGTCCGCTGACCAAAGAACACCGCGACAATCCCAAATTGACCGAGCGCTTTGAGTTGATGGTCAATGGTAAAGAACTCGCCAATGCCTATTCGGAATTGAACGATCCCTTGGATCAACGCGAACGATTTGAGGCCCAACTGGCTTTGAGCGAAAAAGGAGACGACGAAGCCATGTTTATCGACCAAGATTTTCTTAGAGCTTTGGAATACGGTATGCCCCCCACTTCGGGGATTGGGATCGGGATCGACCGATTGGTAATGCTGATGACCAACAACAGTTCCATACAGGAAGTACTCTTCTTCCCACAAATGAAACCCGAGCAAAAAGCCATTCCTCTCTCGGAGGAAGAAAAGCTGATTTTGGATCTACTTAAAAAAGAAAGTCCCGTCGGCTTAAACCAACTCAAAGAACAGTCGGGATTAAGCAATAAAAAATGGGATAAGGCCATCAAAGGACTGACCAAAAACAACAGGGCCAAAGTCACCAAAAACGACCAAGGACTTTGGGTAGAGTCTGTATCCTAAAATCTTTCCAAATACTAAAGTTTTCTTAAAGCATTAAACCCTATTGCGCTTCGAGCGTCCAAAAGGTATCATCAAAAAATATGCTATGAGAAAACTATTCTTTACCCTAATGCTGACTTTACCCCTGAGTATGGTGGCCCAACCGCATCATCACCAAGGAGAAAAAATGAGTCCCGAACAACAAGCCGTCCTCAAGGCCAAAGCCTTGAGGTTGCAATTGGATTTGACCGAAAACCAAGAAGGAACAGTTAAAAATGTCTTGGAAAATCAGATCCAAACGATGGAAACTCATCGAAAAAAAGCCAAGGAAACTAAGATGTCGGTTTATGACAGAAAGCTAATGCATTTGGAAAACCTAATGGCCCTACAAGAGCAAATGAAATCCATTTTGACAGCCGAACAATACGAGACCTGGAAAAAAACAATGGCGTACAAAAAGCGAATGGCCATGAGACATCGTGGAAGTGGTAAAGGGAAAAATCCTGCTATGAAAAAGGAAAGACGTCCTCACAAAAGGGGATAAACCCAAAACTGCTTTAAGTGACCCTTAGCCCCAAGCGGGAGCTAAGGGTTTTTTTGTGCCTCAGAATTTTCCCATGCCCTTCAACTTTAAACTTTTTTTTGTAAATTAGAATACCCTAAATTTTGTTCCATAGATGAAAAACCTACGGTTGATTCCCAACATTCATCCACCACAAGCGATGGTCAAAGCAAACTTTGCTTTTGACCCTGCTATTTCAGTCCATTTATTGAGACATCGTTTTGATACACATCTTCAAAAACAAGGAATCGATTTAGAGCATATACAAATTCTGTTAGGACACAACAGTATCAAGACTACTGAAGGCTACACCCAAGCTTCGATTCAAGAAATCGGGAAAATTAAAAACCATAAAGGTGAATATATACGGTAGTTATGGGCAAGTTGATGAAAAACATTATGAATTTAAGAAACAGGGGATTTAAATAAAAATTATACCTCTTCTTGACAAATAAATGAGCAACGAAGATAGTTTCAAAAAAGTGGAGTTCAGAAACCACTATAAAAAACGAGGCGAAACCGAAAAGCCTTACGATTAGGAAAGTTTAAATAATTGACAAATGATTAAAAAATCTTACCTCAAAATGATGGCTATTTTTATAGCTTCAACATTCCTTTTTTCAAGTTGTGCTTCTATTGTAAGCAAAAGTAGTTATACAATATCAATAAATAGTGTTCCGAGTGAAGCCAAAATTGTTATTAAAGATAAAAAAGACATCGAAATTTTCTCTGGACAAACTCCTGCAACTTTGAAACTAAAAGCTGGAAGCGGATTTTTTGGAAAAGCACGATACCAAGTGACTTACACAAAAAATGGTTATGACACAAAAACTGTTCCTGTGGAATTTAAACTTGATGGTTGGTATTTTGGGAACATACTTTTAGGAGGGCTTATAGGTATGTTAATAATTGACCCTGCGACTGGAGCAATGTATAAATTGGAAACTGAATTCCTAAATGAAACTTTGGTACAATCTACCGCGAGTGTACAAAAAGAGGAACTAAAAGTTTACGCCTTGAACGAAATCCCGACTGAATGGAAGAATCATTTGGTAGAGGTAAGTAATTAAAACTAGCCCATAAGACCGTATAAAAATAATTGCGATTATGAGCTTAAAAAAGATAGTTATGGGTTTGTTTGCGAGGATTTTCCCTAGGATAATCAGACGTAACAAACCCACAACTATTCTTATTCATAGCCGTTGTATGTCATTAAACCCAAACATTAAAATGAAAAATATCAGAATAATCATCGTATCATTAAGTTTTATATTGTTGACTTCTTGCGCATTAAAACCAATTAAATCTGAATATACATTTATAAAAACTAACATTGAAAATGTTGAACTGAATGATTTGGGGAATGGAAATGTTATGATTTATAATGATGCGAATATTTTGCACAAAATAGACAACACAGCTCGATTGAATATTTGGCTCAACAATAAATCTCTTGGACAAATTAGACCAAGTGAATATGTAATTATAAACCTTAAAAACGGAAAACATCATTTTAAAGTTTTGCATATTGACGTTGTAAATATGAAAAGTGAACACGAAGTTGAAATTGATAACGAAACTAAAGTTATTAAAATCAAACCCACTATTACGTCAAATAAATTAGAATTGACAAATGAGTTTCCGAAAAAATTTGACAAGTTTAAATATGCTGAAAAAAGATAAATAACGCCACACAACAATGGCTATAATTCATTGTGGTTTTGATCCTCACCAAAATTAAAATATAAATCAAAAGGCTGGATTTCGGCGGAATAAACCTGGGGATGATTCCGCAACGAGATCATAGCCGCACCGTTATCTACAACAGAAAAAACTACCATTTTGCCATGACGCTTGCCAAAGCATCAATTGTTTTTTCAATGTCTTCCAACGACAAAGCATCATTAAGGAAATAGCTTTCAAAGGCAGAAGGGGGAAGATATATTCCTCTTTCCAGCATACCGTGGAAGTAGTTTTTAAAGTGATCGTTATTGCCCAAAGCGGCGGTTTTAAAGTCCACCACCTCCTGGTCGGTAAAATGTAGAGACAACATGGATCCATAGCGGTTGATCTGATAGGGGATGCCTTTTTGGTTTAACACCTCCGCCATGCCTTGATGGAGCAGGGCTGTTTTATTGTTCAGACTTTGAAATATTTCGGGATGAGCATTGAGGTGGTTGAGCATGGCAAAACCGGCGGCCATGGCGAGGGGGTTTCCGCTTAGGGTTCCGGCCTGATATACGGGCCCTTCGGGGGCCAAATGGCTCATTATTTCCGACCTAGCAGCAAAAGCCCCAACGGGCAGTCCCCCGCCCAGAACTTTTCCGTAAGTCATGATGTCTGCGGCAATCCCTAGGCTTTCCTGCGCACCACCTTTGGCCAAGCGAAAACCGGTCATTACCTCGTCAAAAATCAACAGCGCCTGATGGTCATCACAAAGTGCTCGCAATCCCTCCAAAAAGCCTGCTTTTGGGGGAATACAGCCCATATTTCCGGCGACGGGTTCAACGATGATGGCGGCGATTTGTTCGGGATGTTGCTCAAAGTGCAGGCTTACGCTTTCCAAATCGTTGTATTGTGCCAAGAGGGTGTCTTTGGCAGTCCCCTGGGTCACCCCGGGACTGTTGGGCGCGCCAAAAGTAACGGCACCGCTTCCAGCCTGAATCAAAAAGGCATCGGAATGGCCGTGATAACATCCGGCAAATTTGATGATCTTTTCCCGTCCGGTAATGCCTCTGGCCAGTCGCACGGCACTCATACAGGCTTCGGTTCCGGAGTTGACCATTCGGATTTTGTCGATATTGGGTACCATCTGCACGGCCAATTCCGCGATTTGGGTTTCCAGCTCGGTGGGCATGCCATAGGAGGTACCACGATCGGCCCTTTCTTTTACTGCTTCAATAACAGCTTCAAAGGCGTGCCCCAGAATCATGGGTCCCCAACTGGAGATATAATCGATCAAGGTATTGCCATCCTCATCGTAGAGGTAGGCACCTTTGGCTTTCTGGACAAATATGGGAGTTCCCCCCACCGCTTGGAAGGCTCTGACGGGGGAATTGACCCCGCCAGGAATGACTTTTTGGGCGGATTGGAATAGGGCACTGCTTCTTTGATATTGCATACTATTGTGCTTGGGGGATGATTAGATTTTGACCGAGAAATATGGTGTTGTTTTCGATTTTGTTTTCTTGTACAATCAGTTGTAAATCCACTTGATATTTTTTAGAAATAGAATAGAGGGTGTCTCCCTTTTGTACTTGATGGACTTTCTCATAAGCAATTAGAGGAGTGCTTTGTGTTTCCTTTTTAACTTTCTTTTTTTTGAGATCATAGCGATCCAAACGGTAACGCTCGATTAAGCTGATGAGTTTGTCGGGATATTTTGGGTCGGTAGCATAACCCGCTTTTTTAAGGCCTTTGGCCCAGGCTTTATAATCGTGTTTTTTGTAGTCAAAAAGAAAATCATAGCGGGATCGAGTCGTCAAAAACAGGGAATGATCCCTGTAGGATTTTCGGGGGTCTTTGTACACCCTAAAACATTCGCCTTTTTCGTCGTCGTCGTGATAGATGCGCTTCCCTCGCCATTCCTTATGACATTTGATGCCAAAATGATTGTTGGCTTGGGTGGCCAGTCGGCTGTTTCCCATTCCGGATTCCAGTATGCCCTGCGCCAAGGTAATACTGGCAGGAATGTCATAGGATTTCATCTCCTGCTGCGCCACTTCAGCATAGGTTTTTACATAACGATCGACTTGCTCGGCTACTGATAATTTCCTGAGGCTATTGGAGGGTTTGATTTTCTGGACTTGGGTTTTATTTTCAGCAGATTTAGCAGGGGTTGGAGAAGCGTTTATTTTTACCCTTTTGGCACTCCCACAACTGTTGATCAAAAATGTCAATGACATCATTGCGAAAATCAAGTAGCGATGGTAGGCCATTCTTTTTTGGATAGTTTTTGGTTCATGCCCAGGATTCCTTGTAATCCCCCGGTGTGAATGACCAATATCTTTTTTCCCCCAATCCATTGTTTGCTTTTTATAAGATCAAAAATACCAAAAAGGAGCTTTCCTGTATAAACGGGATCCAATGGAGTTTTAAAATTTTTATTAAAGGTATTGATGAACTCAATCAAGGGGGGTGAAACTTTGGCATAGCCTCCAAAGGTATAGTCGTGATTAAGGTTCCAATTTTGCTTCGAGGTCCATTTTTTGATTTCTGTTGCTATGTTATGATTTCTTAAGGCTGAAAAACCCACTACTTTTTGATGGGGCAGGGCACTTTCGATCAAGCCTGCCAAAGTACCTCCGGTACCCACACTACAGGCGATGGTATCAAAGAGAGAATCTTGCTTTGTAAGTATTTCCTGACAGCCTTGAACGGCCAGGGAATTGGTTCCTCCTTCGGGCAGCGGATAAAACGCTCCAAATTTGTTTTTTAGTTTGGTCATCATCTCGGGCAAGTGTTTTTGGCGGTAGTCCACTCTGGAAATGGGATACAAAATCATCCCTTGATCTTGACAGAATTGTAGGGTGGGATTGAGATTTCGCGCTTCTTCTCCCCTGACCACGCCGATGGATTTTATCCCTTTGATCCTAGCGGCGGCGGCAGTAGCCGCCAAATGATTGGAAAAAGGGCCGCCAAAAGTCAATAGGGTGTCGTACCCCGTCGCTCGGGCTTGGCGGACATTGTATTTTAGTTTTCTGAATTTGTTCCCAGAAACAGTGGGGTGCAACAAATCTTCTCTTTTAAGGAAAATCTCAAAACCGTCGATGGAAGTCAGGAATTGATTGACAGAATTTTGGCTTTTAAATAAAGACATATAACCGTAAAATTAAAGGATAAACTTTAAATATGGCTAACTTTGTATTTGAGATATGGAGCCTGATTTACCACTAGAAAAAGACGATTTTTACATTTCCCCTGAGGGATATCGTGTCTTTACGGAAAAGTACCACCTCAAGAGGGGCTATTGTTGCCGATCGAATTGCCGTCACTGTCCTTATGATTATGATCCGGGAAGGGTCGTTTAATTTCGGCATAGTTTTTGTTTTTAGTTGTATAAAAAAATCATCATGAAAAACTTTCTTCTATTGTTGTTGGCGATCTCAATGTTGGGATGCAGTTCCATCAGCGTTTTTACAGATCACGATTCGGGAGTTGATTTTTCAAAGTACAAGACTTTTGCCTACTTCAAGCCCGGAATCGATAAGGTCGAAATCTCAGACCTTGATAAGCGTCGAATTTTGAAAGCCATTGACCTTCAAATGTCCCAAAAATCGTTGATGAAATCAGATATGCCCGATCTGTTGGTGAGCATCAATACTACGGCCAAAGAAAAAGTTTATGTCAATAACATGAACTATGGTTTTTGGGGTTGGGGTTGGAACCCTTGGATGTGGGGTCCCAATCAGAACACCGTTTCAACCAGAACAGAAGGTGTCCTTTACATTGATTTGATCGATGCGAAAACCAAACAGTTGGTTTGGCAAGGCAAAGGGAAAGGCGGAATCAGTGAATACACCAAAAACCGAGACGAAAGGATTGGTGTGTTTGTATCGGAAATACTGAAAAATTATCCCCCGGGGTCTGCCCTTTAGGATGAGATCAAATCTTTTGCCGCACTTAGTGCTTGAGGTATTCCGGCGGGGTTTTTCCCACCTGCAGTGGCAAAAAAGGCTTGCCCCCCTCCACCGCCTTGTATGTATTGACCCAGCTCTCTGACTACTTTTCCAGCGTCCATGCCTTTTTCACTGACCAGTTTTTTGGAGATATAACAGCTTAATATGGGCTTGTCCCCTTTGGTAGAACCCAATACTAAAAAGAGATCGTCTCTATCTTTTCCCAAAGCAAAAGCGAGGTCTTTGATGGATTGTGCATCCAAATCAACCGATTTGGCCAGAAAGGCAATACCATTGTGTACTTGAATTTCTGCTTGTGCCTCTTGCACGAGGATTTTACTTTTTAGCTTTCTCAGATCGTTGAGTTCCTTTTTAAGACCAGCATTTTCGGTTTGCAATTGGGTTACGGCCTTGGACAAGTCTTGGGGATTCTTTAGCAAAACATTGATTTGTTGCAAAAGTTGGTTTTGATCTTCAAAATATTGAAGGGCAGCCTCCCCGGTGATCGCTTCTATTCTTCTGATACCTGCTGCTACTGCCGTTTCGGTAGTGATCTTAAAATGCCATATCTCGGCGGTGTTTTCTACATGGGTTCCCCCACAGAGTTCTATGGATTGGCCAAAGCGTATGGTTCTCACAGTGTCGCCGTATTTTTCACCGAAAAGTGCCATAGCACCATCGGATAAAGCTTGGTCGTAGGGAACATTTCTATTTTCTTCTAACGGGATTTGCTCTTTGATTCGTGCATTGACAAATTGTTCTACAGCCGCCAATTCTTCTGAACTGAGTTTGGCAAAATGCGAAAAGTCAAACCGAAACATTCCAGAATGTACCATAGACCCTTTTTGTTCAACATGGGTTCCCAATATGGAACGCAGGGCTTGGTGCATGAGGTGGGTGGCACTGTGGTTGCAAGCGGTTTTAAAACGTTGACCTCGATCTACCACAGCATTAAATTTGGCATTGAGGTCTAACGGTAAGGTTTTGGTATAGTGGAGGATCAGATCGTTTTCCTTTTTGGTATCTACGATATAATGTAGGGCTCCATTGGGGGCTTCGAGATAGCCCTTATCCCCAACTTGTCCGCCACTTTCGGGGTAAAATGGTGTGATGTTAAAAACCAACTGAAAAATTTCTCCCTCTTTTTTGGAACTTACTTTTCGGTATTTGGTAATACGAACGTTGGTATTCAAGAGGTCATATCCTACAAATTCTTCTTCATCGTCTTCTTTAAGGATTTGCCAATCGTCTGTGGCAGAAACCGCTGCAGCCCGTGATCGTTCTTTTTGTTTTGCCATCTGGGTATCGAAGCCTTTTTCATCCACTTCATATCCCCGCTCTCTTGCGATAAGAGCAGTAAGGTCGAGGGGAAAGCCAAAAGTATCATAGAGTTCAAAGGCCTTAGCACCGCTCACAATCTTGTCATGTGTAGAGGCCAAAACAGTATCCAAAAGGGTCAGTCCCTGATCGAGTGTTTTGAGGAAAGAGCTTTCTTCCTCCCGAATTACGTTGGCAGAAATGATTTTTTGCTTGTCCAGTTCGGGAAAAACAGATTTGAGTTGGTTGTTGAGGGTATCCACCAAATGATAAATAAAAGGTTCCTTCTGGTTGAGAAAGGTAAAACCATAGCGTATGGCCCTTCTGAGAATCCTTCTGATTACATATCCTGCACCAGTATTGGAGGGTAATTGTCCATCGGTGATGGCAAGGTAAACGGTTCGGAGGTGATCGGCAATCACCCTGATGGCTCGATCGGTGTTTAGGTCTGTCCCGTATTTTGAGGCCGTAAGGGTTTCAATTTCTTTGATCAATGGAGTAAAAACGTCGGTGTCATAATTAGAGGTTTTGCCCTGTAACACCATACAGAGTCTTTCGAATCCCATTCCTGTATCCACGTGTTTTTGGGGTAAGGACTCCAAACTACCATCGGCTTTACGGTTGAATTCTATAAATACCAAATTCCATACTTCAATTACCTGGGGATGGTCTTGGTTGACCAAATCAGCACCAGAGATTTTGGATTTTTCTTCCTCGCCTCTGAGGTCGATGTGGATTTCGGAGCAAGGACCACAAGGCCCCTGATCACCCATTTCCCAGAAGTTGTCTTTTTTATTTCCCAACAAAACCCTTTCCTGAGGAATGATGGCCTTCCAATAGTCGGAAGCTTCAGTGTCTTTTTCAAGCTTTTCGGCAGGGTCCCCTTCAAATATGGTAACGTAGATTTTATCGGGGTCAATTTTATAAACCTCCGTCAAAAGTTCCCACGCCCACGCTATGGCTTCTTTTTTGAAATAATCGCCAAAACTCCAATTGCCCAACATCTCAAAAAAGGTGTGGTGATAGGTATCAATTCCCACTTCCTCAAGGTCATTGTGTTTACCAGAAACCCTGAGGCATTTTTGGGTATCGGCTATTCTATTGTCTTTGGGTTTTTGATGTCCCAAAAAATAAGGTTTAAATTGGTTCATCCCTGCATTGGTAAACATCAAAGTGGGATCATCCTTAATGACCATGGGGGCCGAGGGGACTATTTTATGAGCTTTGGATTCAAAAAATTTTAGAAATTGTTGTCTGACTTCGGCGGATTTCATAAGTAGCTTTGATGTTTAAAAGCGTTACAAATATAGTTCATTAGATCGATAGGTTTGCTGAAAATAAAGGGAAGTGGCGATGATTTAGATAATTTGTATATTTGTAGATGGATCAAGCTCATTGTGGCTCTTAAAGCTGATTATGCCTAAATTAAAATATTATTACGACAAAGAGTCCCTATCCTACCAACCTGTAAATTCGGGCTGGGTCTCTGAATTGTCTGGTGTGGTTTTATTTATATTGTCTTCTGTCTTGTTTGGTATATTGGCCTTGTTCATCTTATTGAATACCGATACGCTCAATACTCCTCAAGAACTTTTGCAAGCAAGGGAGATCGAAAATTTCAAGTTGCAACACGAACTATTGAACAAAAAACTTGAAAAAATTGAGGAAGTAATGGTCAATGTAGCGGATCGAGACAACAACCTCTACAGGGTCTACTTTGAAGCCAGTCCAATCCCCGAAGAACAGAGAAAAATGGGTTTTGGAGGGGTCAATCGCTACAAAGAATTAGAAGGCTATGACAATTCAAAACTGATTGTAAATACTACCAAGCGTTTGGAAGTATTGACCAAACAAGTCGTGGTTCAATCCCGTTCATTGGAAGAATTGGAGAGTTTGGCCAAAAGCAAGGAAGACCTCTTGGGTGCCATGCCCTCGATTCAACCCATTCATAAAAACGATTTAAAAAGGATGGCTTCAGGTTTTGGTTACCGCACGGATCCTTTTACAAAAAAAAGAAGGTTTCACCAGGGAATGGATTTTACTGCCACCCGAGGAACACCGGTCTATGCTACTGGTGACGGGATAGTAGGTCGTGCAGACAATAGAGCTGCAGGCTATGGAAAACACGTGAGAATTGAACATGGTTTTGGTTATGTTAGTCTTTATGCTCACCTGAATAAATACAATGTCAAAAGAAGACAGAAAGTAAAACGTGGAGATATCATTGGATATGTAGGTAGCACAGGTCGCTCTGTGGGACCCCATCTCCATTACGAAATATTTAAAGACGGAAAAAGGGTGAATCCCTTGAATTACTACTCCGGTAATTTAACCGCTGAGGAGTTTGATATTATGCTTAATTTGGCCAGTCAGGAAAACCAATCCATGGACTGATGCACGTTAACCTCCCCGAAAAAAGATATTATAGAATTGGTGAGATCGCCAAAGCCTTCGATGTAAATCCTTCTTTGCTCCGCTTTTGGGAAAAAGAGTTTAAAGAAATCCAGCCCAGAAAAAAAGAAGGCGGCGCCCGAAAATACACCCCGGATGATGTAGACACCATTCAAAAAATATATCATCTACTGAAGGAAAAAGGACTGACCATTGAGGGAGCCAAAAAACAACTCAAACTAAAAAATCTTTCCGAAGATGGTAACTTGAAACTGATTCAGAAATTAGAACAACTCAAATCTGATCTGGTTCAACTGCGGGAAAATCTCTAACTATTTCTTTCTAAAAAACAATTGAATGGGAATGCCATTGAACTCAAAGCGTTCTCTGAGTTTGTTCTCTAGAAATCTTTTATAGGGTTCCCTGACGTATTGGGGAAGGTTACAGAAAAAAGCAAATTGTGGGTGTGGGGTAGGCAATTGGGTACAGAACTTTATTTTGACAAACTTCCCTTTGTAAGATGGAGGGGGTTGACTTTCCATAATGGGCAGCAGGGTATCATTGAGTTTTCGGGTTGGGATTCGGTTGGATCGATTTTTATAGATGGTAACGGCCGTTTCTATAGCTTTGAAAATTCTCTGTTTGTTCAGGGCAGAGATGAATACAATGGGAACGTCTTTGAAGGGGGCTGTTTTTTCCTTTATCTCTTCTTCAAAAAGTTTGGAAGATTGGGTTTCCTTTTCAACAAGATCCCATTTGTTGACCAAAATAACAATGCCCTTGTTGTTTCTATGAGCCAACCAAAATATATTTTGAACTTGACCGTCAAAACCTCTGGTTGCATCGACCAATAACAAACAAACATCGCAATATTCAATGGCCCTGACCGATCGCATAACAGAATAAAATTCGATGTCTTCTTTTACCTTACTTTTTTTTCTGATTCCGGCAGTATCCACGAGATTGAATTCAAAACCAAAGCGATTGTATTTGGTATCAATACTGTCTCTGGTCGTTCCGGCAATATCAGTCACGATATATCTTTCTTCCCCTATCAACGCATTGATAAAAGAAGATTTTCCAGCATTGGGTCTTCCTACCACTGCAAATCTGGGCAATGCTTCTTCTGGTTCAATTTGCTCGGGTAAAACTTTGACCAATTCGTCTAACAACTCTCCAGTTCCACTTCCATTGATGGCAGAAACGGTGTAAATGTGTTCATAACCCAAAGCATAAAATTCGGTCATATTTTCAATGACCTTGGAATTGTCTCCTTTGTTGGCGGTAAGGAATACGGGCTTTTGTGAACGACGGAGCAATTGTGCAATGGTTTCGTCCATTCCTGTGAGACCCTCGGCCACATCGACCATAAACAAAATGGCATCGGCCTCCTCGATGGCCAAATTGACTTGCTTGTCGATTTCCTTTTGAAAAATATCATCGCTTCCTTCGACATAACCCCCAGTATCGATCAAACTGAACGATACGCCATTCCAGTCGGACTGTCCATAATGACGGTCACGGGTAACGCCACTCACAGCATCTACGATGGCTTCTCTTTTTTTGATCAAACGATTAAAAAAAGTGGACTTTCCTACATTGGGTCTTCCCACAATTGCAACGATACCTCCCATTACGGTTTATTTGAGTGCAAAAGTAATTGAATTTGTGAGATAAGTCAGCGTCCTTACTGCTGATAACCAAAACGCTTGAGTTGTTGGGGATTGGAACGCCAATTTTTTTGGACTTTTACAAAGAGTTCGATGTGGATTTTCTTCCCGAAAAATGAAGCCAAATCTTTTCTGGCACCAATGCCTACTTTTTTGAGTTGTTCCCCTTTATGTCCAATGATGATCCCCTTTTGGGTTTCTCGTTCTACCAAGATTACCGCTCGAATTCTAATGATTTTTTCTTCTTCCTTAAAAGATTCAGTAATCACCTCAACCGCATAGGGGATCTCTTTGTCGTAATGTTCCAAAATACTTTTTCGGATGGATTCATTGACAAAAAATCTTTCTGGCTTATCACTGAGTTGGTCTTTGGGGAAATAAGCAGGCGATTCCGGGAGGAGATCGATCAACATTTGTAAAAGCTCGGGGATAAAAAAACCTGTCAAGGCAGAAATGGGAATGATCTTTGCATTGGGAAAAACGTCAGACCATTCTTGAACGGCGGTTTCTAATGCTGCCTGAGAAGAGGTATCGATTTTATTGATCAGAACGAACAATGGGATTTTGGATTTCTTGATGCGCGCTACCAAAGCTTCGTCCTTGATCTGTTTTTCTTCTATGGAAATCATATAGAGCAATACATCGGCATCGATCAAAGATTCCTTGACAAAATCCATCATGGAGTTTTGCATCTCATATGCGGGCTGTATGATACCCGGAGTATCGGACAATATCAATTGATGGTTTTGCCCATTGATCAATCCCAAGATACGGTGGCGAGTGGTTTGTGCCTTGGGTGTGGTGATGGACAAATCTTTACCCATCAAAGCATTGACCAAGGTAGATTTACCCACGTTGGGATTTCCAACAATGGACACATAACCTGATTTATGAGACGTTTTTGACATGGGGTAAAGATACAATCTTTGGAATAGCCTTTGTGGTGGTCTATAAATTTTGTAAATTTACAACCGCATCGCGAGGTAGAGCAGTAGGTAGCTCGTCGGGCTCATAACCCGAAGGTCGCTGGTTCGAGTCCAGCCCTCGCTACTAAAACAATAA
>Ga0209374_1000512_pt1 | contig 42828 bp, 34 predicted proteins | sample SaaInlLV_DNA_10m_FD_184683 | JGI IMG/M metagenome (GOLD analysis project Ga0209374, IMG submission 184683) | Marine microbial communities from expanding oxygen minimum zones in the Saanich Inlet - SI075_LV_DNA_10m (SPAdes) (version 2) | ecosystem: Environmental > Aquatic > Marine > Unclassified ... | reverse complement strand
TGAAGATCTTGACGATGACAATGACGGCCTATCAGACACCACCGAGGAAATATACGGCACCGATTCCAAAAATCCGGATAGCGACCAAGATGGACTGAGTGATGGAGAAGAAATCAGACTACAAACCGATCCCAATCTTATGGATACCGATGGCGACGGAACTCCCGATGGTGACGATGCCTTCCCGCTCGATCCCAACGAAGATACCGATACCGACTTTGACGGAATTGGGAACAATGCCGATACCGATGATGATGGGGATGGTGTCATTGACTTGATTGATTCTTTCCCTACAGACGCCACAGAGGTCAACGATATCGACAACGACGGTATTGGAAATAACGAAGATATCGACGACGATAATGACGGGATCATCGATTATACCGAACATCAATTTATTACCCTCTATCACAACCTTGGAGTAAATCTCAATGGAGCTAAATCCTCTGCTGAAAATCGACAGACAACCAAGCGATTGGATCCTTTTAGAGGTGTTGGTAAGTGGAGAATACGCAAGAAAATATCCGGTGGAGCCGATGCTCATCTCTTTACCATTAAAAATGGGGAACCCGATAGTAAAGAGAGTTATGAGAATTATGCACAAAGAAGCCTTAGAACAGACCAAGAGTCCTCTACTTTGGCAGCATCGGATCAGGAGTCCTCCACCCTAGACCAATCAGAGGGATTACTTTCCTTTGTTGATCCGCCCGATCCCGACAATCCCAACGATCACAATAAAGACGGAATTTATGAGGTTGTATTGGGCTATATTAACACCACCTTGGGCGACACCAGAGTACCCGTACCTTCCATGCCCTACACCTTGGCAGTAACCGATACGACCAGCGTTGATTTGGCCGATTTGTCCACCATCATTACCCCCATGGACGAAGTTGACCCCGCCAGAATCCATTCCGATACCGATGCCGATGGATTCATCAATTCGATCGATCCCGACGATGATGGAGATTCTATTTTTAGTCAGTTTGAAACCAAAACACCTCTAAGCCTGACAGCTCGAGGCGTTGCAAATGGTGATTTTGATGGCGATGAGATTGCCGATTATCTCGATCCCGATGATGAAAACGACGGGATTTTCACCCAATTCGAAAACCCCGATCCCAACGGAGATAAAAATGCAGACGACGCTCAAGATACCGACGGTGACGGGCTGCCCGATTATTACGATATCGACGATGACGGCGATGGCATCATTACCCCAATGGAAAATCCTGATCCCAATTTCGACGGTGATCCTCTTGACGCCCAAGATACCGATGGAGATGGTATTCCTGACTATATCGACTCTGATGACGACAACGACGGTATTCCCACCCTTCACGAAATAGGTGATCAAGATGGGGTTTACAATGATTTCGACAACGATGGCATACCCGATTATTTGGATATAGACGACGACAACGACGGCATCCCCACCCGAATCGAAATTGACGCAGATGCCACCGAATTGGAAGATAAGCTGAGCGATCTCGATGGTGATGGCATTCCGAATTACCTAGACACAGAAGATGATGGGGATTCCATAAAATCCATAGACGAAGACCTCAACCGAAACGGCGATACCACCGACGACGATTCCGATGGTGACGGGATTTTCGATGCCTATGAGTCCACCCTTTTGGATTGTGATCAGGATGGAGTAAACGATGAAAAGGATGCCAAAAACTGTGATCCTCACAACGACACCGATGGAGATGGCTTCTCCAATGGAGATGAAATCACTTGTGGCACCGATCCCAATAATCCCCTCAGTTATTGTCAGGACTTTGCCGCCATCAAGCTCGAAATTGTTGATTTCTTCTCTCCCAACGGAGACGGAATCAACGACCTATGGGAAGACGATTCCTTCCTGCGATACACCGACAATAAGGTTTGGATTTACTCCCGTTCCGGTCAATTGGTTTATGAAAAAACCAATTACCAAAACAACTGGGGCGGAGAATTTGAAGGCACACCACTTCCTGAGGGAAGCTACTATTATATAATTGACTTTAATGCCGATGGTAATCCCGATTATCAAGGATGGCTCTATCTAACCCGATAACTTAATGAAAAAAGTTTTACTCTTCATACTGTTATTTCCTTGGGCCATTAGTGCACAACAAGACGCCTATTTGTCTCTTTATCAATTCAACATGTCATTGATCAATCCCGCTTATGCTGGGGCTGAAGGCATGCATGTCATTTCCTTAAATACCCGAAACCAATGGAGTAATGCCGAGGACAGCCCCAAAACTACTGCCTTGTCATACAGTGTGGCCGGGGGCAAAAATGTGGGTCTTGGTATTTCGATTGTATCCGATCAAATCTTTATCGAAAAACAAACCAACATCACCGCCGATTTCTCTTATCGATTGACCTTGGCCAATGATGCTGCACTATTTTTGGGCATCAAGGCAGGAGGAAATTCCTACAGTGCCGATCCTAGCCAACTGCGATCCTTCAGGCCAGAGCTTGATCCCGTCAAACGACCCCTGAGCCGATTCAACCCCAATGTGGGAGTAGGATTTTATTTCCAAAGCACCCATTACTGGTTTTCGGGAGCCATGCCGCGACTTTTCAACGCCAAAAGAGATGGTGACATTCAGATTCAATCTCGCGACAGAATACACACCTATTTGGCCGCAGGAGCCATGTTTTCACTCAATGACAAATTCACCCTCAAACCCAATCTGATGTACCGAAAAACCAAAGGCATTGGAGCGGTTACCGATCTGGGAATCAAAGCAGCTTACAATAACGATTTCGAATTGGGATTATCCACCAGAACCGGATCGATTTTCTCCATACAAGCCCTGCTCCTCATCAATGAAAACTTCTCATTGGGCTATGCCTATGATACCTATGGCGCCGATCAATTATCCGGCTTAAACTTCAAGGCCCATGAAATTGGCATTCGATTCAAATTCGGCAGTTCACCCAAAGCTTCAGTTGCGGAAGAGCCTGCCGCGCAATAGTTTCTACAGTCCACACTCCTAGACATTAAACCCATTGTTTTATAACAAAAAAACCCTTCCAATAGGGAAGGGTTTAATAATAAGTTAAATAGAAATTTAACGATTCAGATGTGAGCCATCACAATATCCCTCTGGGTTTTGAGTGTTCCCACATCCGCATTTTGGTCTTTCATTTTTCATAACAACCTTTTTGTAAATATATACAATAATTGTATATACAAGTATAATAATCTTGTTTTTTTGTTCATAATTTAAATGTCGATCGCTTTTTTTGATTGTTTACTTTTGGGGTAAGGAAATTCTATTGATGGATTGTAGCAGTAAAAAAAAACAATACTATACCGAAGACGAAGCCGCCGAAGCTTTGATCCGTTCCCACATTCGGTTTAACCGTCCTGCCTTGAGTTATTACCTCTGCGCAGAATGCGCCCAGTTTCACCTGACCTCCCGAGGTCCGCAACACCCTTTGCTCGACCGACCCGAAGTGGTGGAACGCATCCACAATGAACAACAATCACAAGACTGGTCACAACGCTTGGGCAGAAAATAAAAAAAGGGAAGCTTTTGGGAACTATTCCTTGGAAGGAAGGTTGGCTTCTTTCATTTTTTTGAAGTAATCATCCAAATGGGTTTCCCAATGCATACGATAATCGAAACCCGTTTCGAATTCCTGATCACACTGACTGCACTTGATGATTTTTTTACCCATAATTGAAAGCGCTAAATTAATAAAATTGCTGGAATCGGCCGGGCAGCCCAAAATTCTATAGAAACGCCTGTTTTTTATATTCAAAAAAACGCCAAAATGAACCAAAATAGATCAAAATCGACCCAAAATGATACTTTTTTATCAAAAAATAGATGATTTCTTATCAAAATGCTAATTTTTAAAAGTTTACCAAGGAGGTTGATGTCTTGTCCATTTTACGGTCAATTTTGAAAACATTAACTTTAGTACAACAAAACATTCTGCGTGATTCGAGCTTTTTTATTTGACCTAGATGGGGTTTTTTATGTGGACGACCAATTGCTTCCCGGAGCCAATGCCACTCTGGAATGGTTACAAGACCAACAAATTCCCTATCGTTTTATCACCAACAACACCACCCTGCCCAGAAAGCAACTCACCCAAAAACTTCAACGTTTGGGTCTAAAGTTGAAGGAAGACCAACTGGTCAGTGCCAACTATGCCGGGGTGCTGTATCTTAAAAAGCAGGGTTTTAAGACTTGCCGATTGGTGCTCAGAGAAGCGGCACAGGCGGATTATAAAGACTTTGACACAGCTACCCAAACGCCCGAAGCCATAGTGGTTGGGGATATTGGGGAAGCCTGGGATTACCCTTTGCTCAACGGACTGATGAATCAGTTATTTGAAGGGGCGGAGTTGGTCGCCCTTCACAAAGGACGCTATTTCCAAACCGAAAAGGGGCTGACCCTAGACAGCGGTGCCTTTGTCGCCGCACTGGAACACGCCGCCGAAACCCAAGCATTGGTGGTTGGAAAACCCGAAGCTGCTTTTTTTGAATTGGCTACCCAAGGCTTGGACTGTCAAGCCCACGAAATTGCCATGGTTGGCGATGATCTGATCAACGATATTGGTGGAGCACAAAAAATGGGTTACGCCTCCTTCTTGGTCAAAACCGGAAAATTCAGAGCCGCACTGTATCAAAAATCCAAAATACGCCCCCATCACTTGGTGGATGACATTGGAAGTCTCAGGGACTATATTTTAAGTAAAAATTTAATCAAATTCATATAAAATAATGAAATACAGTATATTAATAAATATCATACTATTATCATTTTTGGCTTGTCAAACCCCAAATAACTTTGATTCCATCACCCTTGATAAAGCATTAAAAAATGCCGATTTGGCCCATGAAAGTTTTCAGCGAAGCTTGGATTTTACCCGTTCTTGGCTGCAAAAAACCGATCCTGAAAGTGGATTGATTCCTTCCAACCTCAATGCCAAAGTAGATCTTTGGGATCCCGCCAATGCTGCGGCCGACAACTATCCCTATATGGTACTCACAGCCTATCTTTTGGATCCCGACCTCCTTAACGGGACTCTTTTGGACATCCTCCACCAAGAAAAAAAGCTCAGTTCCCGTGTGGGTGTTCTTCCCGATGTCTATTCCTTTTCCAAAAAGGACTTCCACGAAAACCCCATCAATATGGGGCATGTCATTTTTGGTGCCTCCGAATACATCAAAGACGGGCTTATCCCCCTCAATGAACTCATGGGCCCTTCTCCTTGGCAAGACCGTATGATGGAAATGTTGGACGAACTTCTCAGCCATACCGATGAATTTACCGATTTGGATAAGTATTTTAAACGCACCTCTTCTGTAGAAGAAATTCATGGGGAGATGTTGCAAACCCTCAGTCGGGTGTATTGGATGACCGGTGACCAAAAGTATTTGAACTGGGCCATTCAAATCGCCGATCTATATCTCTTGCACACCGATTTTTCAAAAACCGATTATCTCAAACTTAGGGATCACGGTTGTGAGATCATCGGTGGATTGAGCGAACTCTTCCTCGGTTTACACTTTCTTTCGCATCCCAAACTAGCCACCTATCGCGCTCCGCTCTATCGGCTTTTGGATCGAATCCTGGTTTATGGCAGAAATGCCGATGGCCTTTTTTACAACGCCATCAATCTCCAAGATCAAACCGTGCTCGACAAACGCATTGCCGATACTTGGGGTTATATCCTCAATGCCTATTATACGGTTTGGATGGTGGATGAAAAAGAAGAATACTTGGAAGCGGTTCGAAAACCTTTTCAGGCACTCAACGGCAACTATCGCAACTACAATTGGGAACCGGGGAATCAACGTGGGCCATTGGGAAGTCACGACGGTTATGCCGATGCCATAGAAAGCGGAATCAATTTGTTGAATCGTGAAAACGATCCATCGTTGAGCCATTGGATCGACAGTGAGATCAAAGTCATGTTTGGGATGCAACAGCCCGACGGTATCGTTGAGGGTTGGCACGGGGACGGGAATTTTGCACGTACAGCCCTGATGTATGGACTCTGGAAAACCCAAGGCGCAAGACTTTCACCTTGGAATCCCAAACTGCGCTTGGGTGCAGAACCTTCCGAAAAGGGAACCCATTTTGTTCTCACCGCAAATACCGACTGGGAAGGTCAACTGATTTTTGATCCCATTCGACACAAAAGCATACTGAATTTACCCGTGGACTATCCCAGAATTAATCAATTTCCCGAATGGTTTACCGTAGATCCCAAAAAGGAATACAAGATCACCGCCTCCGATCCAAAATTGTCAAACTCCTACAGTGGAGCAGTTTTGTTAAAAGGGATTCCCCTAAAACTCTCGGCGGGGCAAACCCTAATCCTCGCCATTGAATAAAAAAACCCCGCTTTATGGAAAAGCGGGGACTAACAAAAACAAATAATTAATTTCCTTACAGAAATTCTAACATAAATGTACCCATTGGTAACATTTGTTGAAAGGAATTTCAAAAGCTTCGTTTTCTTTTTGAGATTCCTAAAAAAAAGACCGATCCTTTTTAAGGAGCCCATATAAATGAAGGTTTTTTTTGAATAATTCATAAATTATTAGGTGATCGATGTTGTAAGAAAATTCTTTTTTTACTCTTGTAATGGGGATCATTTACAGCAATTTATTAATTTGTCAAGAATTGATAGAGAATGAAATACTACGCTTTTTTTACACTACTGTTGATAGGGTGCTACTCTTGTACTAGTACCGAAACTTCCCATCAGGAAGAATGGATTGCCATATTTAACGGCAAAGACTTGTCCGATTGGACCATCAAATTTGCCAACCAAGACCTCAATGTCAATCACCGAAACACCTTTCGAGCTCAGGACAGCATGATCCGCATTGCCTATAACCAATATGACAGCTTCAATGATGCCTATGCTCATATGTATTACAACAAACCCTATTCCTATTATAAACTGCGTTTTGATTATCGATTTACGGGAGAGCAGGTCAAAGGAGGAGAAGACTGGAACGTTCGTAACAGCGGTATCATGTTGCATTCCCAATCGGCCGAAAGCAACGACTATGGTCAATATTTCCCCGTTTCTATCGAAATTCAATTGCTGGGCGGGCTAGGCGAAGGCAAGCGTACTACCGGAAATGTTTGTACTCCAGGAACCGCTTTGGTCATGGACGGAAAAGTGGATTACCGACATTGCATTTCCTCCCATTCCAAAACCTATCACGGGGATGGATGGGTGAGTGCGGAGGTAGTGGTATTGGGCGGAGAAAGCATCACTCATCTGATCGAAAACGATACAGTATTGAAATACCAAAGCCCTCAGATTGGAGGCGGATTTACCAATCCCAGTAGAGAAGACGATTGGACTTCCCGAGGCGTGGTGGAAAGTAAAGAAGATTGGATCGCCAAAGAGGGAGGGATTTTAACCCAAGGCTATATTTCCATTCAGGCCGAAAGTCACCCCATCGATTTTAAAAACATACAACTGCTCGACCTCTGTGGTTGTAAAGACCCCAAAGCCAAAAATTATAAGTCCTATTTTGTCAAAGCCGATAATTCGCTATGTAAATATTGATCCTCCTTATAAGTAAGGATTTTTATATATTTACCGAACAACGGATCCCAAATCTGTTCTTTACCGATGCAAAATCTAAAACTCATACCCGACATATACCGTCAACAAAAAATTGTCAAGGCAGTTTTTGATTACAACCAAGAGTTGATCACCCTTGTTAGGAAACAAAAAGGAGCACCCTAGAGCCAAACGCAGGCGCAACACAGGCACATTGCGCATAGCATCGACCGTTGTATGCCATTTGAAAGCACTACCCTAATTCAACAACCATTGTATTATACTTATTCTGAACAATATCAATAATCGTTGATTTATCAGCTTTTAAACCATTAATGCTATCTATTTCATTGTATTCTCTCATATAAGTATCACCCCACAAAGTGAATTCAATAATGATGGGAGCTAAATGAGTTCCTTTTTTTGTCAATAAATAAATATTCTCTTTTTTATTTTCAGGAAGCTTATGCTTTGTAATTAATTGATAAGATTCCATCAATTTAAGTCTAGCAGACAAAATACTTGGAGCAATTCGTTCATCCGAATCTGATATTTCTTTGAATGTCTTTTTATGCTTAATGAGCATATCTCTGATAATTAACAAAGACCATTTATCCCCGACAATGTCTAACGAAGAGGCGATTGGACAACCAGAACGAAATTCATTTTTCATTTTCATTCAACGATTATTATTAATTCGATAGTAATTATTATTTTTACTTTCAATTCGATAGTAAAAATATAAAAATAAATCAAGAATTATGTTAGCAGGTCACTTTACTACAGCATTAATTGCAAAAAATAAATTCGCGAAAGGAACTCTTTTGTATTTTTTAATTATCTCTCAATTGCAGGATTTTTTGTGGTTTTTATTCCATTATTTAGGACTTGAACCAACCCATCCAAGTGATGCCTTTGATGCTACTTTAAGTAATATGATGGTAGATATGATTTACAGTCACGATTTGTTACCTCAGTTATTTTGGTTAGCAATTGTTTTCTCAATAGGGGTACTCTTATTTAAAAGTTCCAAAATAGGATTGGTAAGTATGGCTTTAGTATCAATCCATTTTATTTTAGATTTCTTTTCAGGCCATATGCACCACATTTGTGGAGCTGATACAATGGAAGCAGGTCTTGGACTGTATGCATCAAATCCTTATCTAGCTATTTTTACAGAAGCCTTATTTATTATTGCTGCTTTATGGTACTTCTCTAGACAAGAAGCAAAAAAAGGAATTATTAGAACTACAAAAAATAGAATTGCAATCATTTCTGTTTTTTCTTATGGAATAGTTTTTATGCTATTAATTGCTACAAAATCTTTTAGAGAATTATTCGGTATTCCAAAATTTGACTTAGGATTTAACACCAATATGCCCACACTCATTTTCACTTATGTAGCAATGCTTTATTGCTTGAATTATTTAGTACCGAAGTTTGAGGTCAAAAAAGACTAAAAAAACCGCAAACAACAAAGTATAAAAGTAATAGCAGTTTGGGTGCATACTCAAACTGCTTTTGTATTTAATTAAATATATTGCTTTTTGAAAAGTAGTCGCTATATAAATATTGAACGCTCCTTGAAGTAAGGATTCTTTTATGTGTTTACTGAACAATGGATCCCAAATCTGTTCAACAACTTTTGTCTGAAATCTATCCCCCCATTACGCCCATCACTTTTCCGAAATTATTGTAAATTGAGATCGAGCAGATCGTTCATAAGATGTAGGATGATAAATTTTACACCCCTAAGATGAAAAAGTATATTTGGATAAGTGCCATGGCTTTCCTCTTTTTGGAATCCTGTACATTAAAATTAGAAACTTCCCTCGCAGAATTTTCCACTCCCCACTTCCGGATAGAGATCAGCGACAGCGGTAATCTCATGGCATTGACCGATCCCGTTACGGGAAAAAATCACCTCGCCCAAGATTCTATCGCGCCCCTATTGTCCCTTAGGGTGAAAGGGATTTTCCAAAAACCACAATCGGCAAGTCTAAGAGACGACATCCTTTATTTGCAGTTTGCAGAAGAGCGGGAAGCCCAAATCAAAATCACCCCAAAACAAGCCTACCTCACTTTTGAACTCATTGACCTGAGTTCAGTTGAGGAAGTTGAGTTGATCCTTTGGGGTCCTTATCATACGACCATCCATAAAATCATCGGAGAAACCGTGGGGGTAGTGCGCGGAGAGACTTATGCTATGGGCATACAGTCCCTAAACATCAAAACCCTAGGGGGTTATCCCTGGCATGAAAGTGACCGCATGCCGCAGTTGGATATTTTTCGAGCGGGAGACCACAGCGATATGGCTACTCAAGCCGACGACGGAGTGCTGTATCGTGTAGAAGCTGCCAAACCCACTGCCTCAGGAAGTAGTTTACAAGCCTATAGCCGAAACCGAAACAAGGCCCGAATCGTAGAAGAATTTTCCCACGACAAAATTGTCGCACCTCCCTATGATGACGGGGGTGTAGTGGGTTCCAAAATGGCCCTTTTTGGGAGTCCAGTAGCACAAGCATTGGAAACTTTGGGCGCCATCGAATTGGGCGAAGGACTTCCCCATCCCATGATCGATGGCCAATGGGTCAAAACCTCCCCCCTTGCCAATGCCGCTTACCTGATTACCAGTTTTACCGAAGACAATGTGGATCAAGCCATAGCCCTTACCCAAAAAGCAGGACTCAAACACCTCTACCACTACGGAAAAACCTTTGAGAATTGGGGGCATTTTGACCTCTATAAAGGGGAATTTCCCAACGGGGTGGCAGGCCTAAAAAAGTGTGTAGCAAAAGCCGCCGCCCAAGGCATTAAAATGGGAACCCATTGCCTGTCCAACTTTATCACTACCAACGACCCCTATGTCACCCCCATACCCGACCCCCGACTGGCCAAGGTGGGCAGTTCAAAGTTGGTTCAAGCCATAGGGTCAACCGATACCGAAATCCAAATTGCCGCCCCCGATTTTTTTAACCAAATGAAAAACAATACCCTCAAAACCGTAGTGGTGAACAACGAACTCATTCGCTATGGCGGGGTGTCCGAGGCCGCTCCTTGGCGGTTGCTCGATTGCCAACGTGGGGTTTTTGGAACGCAAGCCTCTAACCACGCTGCGGGTACTCAAATATCAAAACTGCTGGATCATGGCTATAAAGTCTTTTTGACCGATGCCGATCTCACCATTGAAATGTCCAAAACCTTGGCGGAACTATACAATCAAACGGGTTTGCGACAGATCTCCTTCGACGGATTGGAAGGCAATCGTTCCACAGGACTGGGGACCTATGGAGAGTCGCTTATGCCCTATACTTGGTACAATGCACTAAAGCCCGAACTCAAAGACCACCTCATCATCGATGCCAGTCGTACCACCCATTTTTTCTGGCACATCTATTCCCGAATGAACTGGGGCGAACCTTGGTATGCTGGTTTTCGCGAAAGCCAAACCCAATACCGCTTTAACAACCAGGCCTATTTCCAACGCAACTTTATGCCCGGCATGTTGGGATGGTTTAAAATGACTGCCGAAACCAGTTTGGAGGACATGGAATGGATGTTGGCCAAATCCGCAGGCTATGCTGCTGGCTATGCACTGGTGGCCGACACTCAAAGCGTGGCCCAAAACGCTAATACCGATCAAATATTTCAACAGGTTGGCGATTGGGAAAAAGTAAGACTGTCCAATGTCTTTAACGAAGCCCAAAAAGCCGCCATGCGCGATAACGACCGAGAGTTTACCCTCCACCGAATCGATGCCCAAACTTGGAATTGGCAAGAGGTGCATACCGAGATCTTTACCCACGCCAAAAAAGTTCGTCAGCCCGGGGAACCCCTTCATTCTACTTTTGAATTTCACAACCCTACCGAAGCACAAACGCTTCAGTTTGTGTTGACTGCCCAAAAGGCGGCTGTTGACAAGATCAGTTTGGAGATCAATGGCTATAAAAAAATACAACTGCCCACGGCTTTGCAAAAAGGTCAACGTCTGCAATACAGCGGCGGTGATCGATTATGGGTTTTGGATGCCCAGTGGAAACAACTCAAATCTCACAAGGTCAACCCCCAAGACTTTAGGGTCAAAACGGGTGACAATAGCCTCAGTCTAGACGCAGAATTTAAGAGTGCCGAAACAGAGGCCGCGCTGAAGTTGGAGGCCAAAACCTTGGGTAAAAGCGAAAAGCTCTCCCTTCCCAAAACCCAAGGGATTTAAAACCCAGTGCCCTAAAACCCACTCATTTTTAATTTATAGTATTTATTGTATTCTATTATAAATCAATATACTATATCCTATAATATTATCTAAAACTTTAGATATAAATATAATATATAAAAGGATTAATCCAATGATAACCAACACTTTAAGTGCATAAAAAACCGCTTTTTTACCCCTAAAATCTCTATATTTATTAGCCCAAAAGCTGTTCATCTTTATAAAACTTACAATATTTTTTTTGCAGCATTTTTTGGGTACTAACTGGCTACCCTATATCCTTTTTGGGATTGTTGGATGTTGTGTTTGGGACATCATGAATTAAATATCACTAAGGTAGACATATAGTAGTTTTTGTGCCACGCAAAGAAAGCTAACGCGTTTGTAGGACATTTGATTTTCAGACTTTTAGAACTGGGATCAAATCCTTGGCATTCAGTGCCCTTCTTTCAGGTAATGTTCTTTGATCAGGTCTTTACCAAAGTCCCCATCAAACTCTCGCCAAACAGCGTGGATATGGTTGCCGTTGTTTTGAGAGTTGTCGTATTCAATCAAAAATTTTTGGCCTTGGATACGATAGTAATGGGCTTTTAGTTTTTTCATTTTTCCGGCCCAGCTAAAGGTAATATTGTTCCAGTCTTCGTTTTCGAGCAGTTGTTGTGCTTTTTGGGAAACTGGTTTTTCCATGCGATCGAGGTGGAGGTAGATGATTTTTTTAAGTTGTTTTTTTTGATTGGTTTTGAGCTGTAGGAAGGAGATACCGTTGTTGGGGATGAATTCAACGGCTGCTTGGTTGCGCGTCAAGATTTCTCCATAGGTTTTGGAGCTGACCAAGGCTTGCTCTAGCTGCTTTGAGGAGAGGGATTGAACGAGTTTCAGGCCCCAGTTATGGTCTTTTTTCAGTACGATTTTTCCTTTTTCGGGCCCATCGGGAACGATACCTGGATTGGAACCCCAAAAGGCGGGGGCAAAGGCAATGGCCTCGGGGGTGACGGTAAAGTTGAGAGAGATGTGGTGACCTTCGAAAGACCAGGTCCAAAGGGAATCCCTATTGGGGGTGCCGTAAAAGGCGATATAGTATTTACTGGCATCTCTTTTGACAGGATTGTTTTCTACCAAGGCCAGATAGTTTTCGAGATCGATGATTTGATGCATTTTTTTATAACCGCTTTCGCTGAGATAAGCTTCTAGTAGAGCATAGGTTTTTTGGATTTGGGCGGGGCTCATGTCGGAGAGTGGAAGTCCTTCGCGGGCAAAGGAGTCATGCGGCAGATAGTGCCAACGGCTTTTGGCGGGGTCTTCCAAGTCAAAAGAAACAATTTCCTTTTGGGGGGTCGAAAGGCTGTTGAGCAAATCGGTGGCCAAGGAAACAGCGTCAAAAGAATCTTGGGCCATAGTCCATCCGCATGCTAAAAAATAAATAAATAGCAGTTTTTTCATCCTTAAAAGTTTACCTAAATGTACCAAATAATTAAAGGAGGGTTAAAAAAATCTCCCCAATTGGGGAGATTTTACATCATTAAATAAGGCTGGGTTTATTCCACTCTTTTGTAGAGCTCTCCCATACCTTTACCTAGAGAATCAAGCCCGTATTGTGTGTAATGATTTTCTGATAGGCTTATTTTGACCCGATAGGTCTTGTCTCCCCCTTCGATCCATTTGAGGTAATTATCCGTTCCAAAGCTCATGTACTCAAACAAAGAATCGTTTTTGACTTCGTAAGTTCCATTTCCAGCAAAGCCTATGTTTCGATCTACACCTAGGGAATCGAGCCATTCTCCATTGGCCACAAACATAAAATTTTCGGTGGTGTAAAACTTTAGCTGTTTAGATTTGACATCAAAAAGAACGGTGTCTTTTGGTTTTCCATCTTCATAATTGATGGTTCCAATACGGTTCCATACACCTTGTAAACCAAGTGTTTTGGAGGCAGTTTGTGGCGGTGCGCAAGCGTGAATGGCCAAGGCCACTACTGTGGTGATCATTAATTTTTTCATTTAAATATAGTTTGTTTTCTATAATTTACTAAAATGTATTCTCTTTTTATAGGATTCTATAAAGCATTGATATTAAATTGATTAATTGACAATATTTAGAAGCACTTTTTAAGGAATACGTTTTTCTTTCTGATCAATTTGGAGAATTCTGTATTTGTTTTTTTCAGTTTTTATTTTTGCTCAGTATTTGATCAATGGAGGTAAAGGAACAGGACAGAAAATTTCTATCGGCGCTCAAAAGGGTCTATCAATCTGTTTCCAATACACCGGAGACACTTTCCCCTTTGGAGGCCAGAGCGCTTTGCACAACTTTGGTACGCGATGCCTTTGCAACGACCAATGTCCAGATCAAAGGTTCGGAAAATTTGCCCTGCCAAAAAAACGTCATTTTTATCTACAATCACCTAAACAATCATCCTTATTATACTGAAGATGAGGGCTTTCAGATTACGCTAGACAGTCATTTTATCAGCAGTGTGATATTGGATAAATACTACAAAGACTCTGGTGTCCGTGTGGTGCGTCATTCGCTTCCCGAGGAAGACAATCACAGAAGCTATTACCAACGCCTGCAATATATTAGGGTTTATGCCAAAAAATTCTTGCCAGCGGGACTAGATCCAAAAGAGATCCAATTGGTCAATAAAGGATTTTATCCCCAAGCGATAAAGCACCTAGCAGAAGGATCGGGATTGGTTTTCAGTCCTGAGGGAAATTCCTATAAAACGGGGGATTCTCCTGGGATTTTTAGGTATGGGATTTTTAAACTGGCTTGTTGTATGGATCCTCAGCCCTTGATTGTTCCACTGGTCATGGCCAATTTTGATAAGCTGGCCTCTGAGGACACTTTTAAATGTGAAATCAAACCTCCTTTTAGGATGAGCGATTTGGGAATCACCAATAAAAATGACCCTGCATTGCCGGGTGTGGTCGCAAAGATCAACCAGGAATACAAAGAATGGGTTATTGTTTTGTTAAAAGCAGAAAAGGGTTTTGAATCGGAAATTTTGGCCCTCGAAGAACGAACAAAAAACAAAGATACATTGGAAGACCTGGTGGTCTTTTACGGCAGTTCTACCATAAGGCTCTGGAACAGTTTGGAAAAGGATTTCCCCCACATCAACTCACTTAACCTTGGTTTTGGGGGGGCTTTTATCAGTTCTCTTTCCGAGAATTTCGAACGTTTGTTTACCTTCAAAGCGCCCAAGGTGATTGTGCTTTACTTGGGGGGTAACGATTTGAGCTTGGGGTGGACAGCAAAGAAAATTGTCGAAAAAATCAGTACACTGATTGAAAAAATCCATCAAAAATATCCCAGTACAACCCTTGTCAATCTTAGTATCAAGCCCTCTCTAGAAAGGGCTGAGCAAATGGATAAAATCATTCAGATCAATACTGCAATGCAAGCTTCGTCCAAAATAAACCCTTTTTTGAAACAAGTCGATTTCTTTGATGCCCTAATGGATGGTGAAACGGTTAACCGACATTTTTTACTTCAAGATGGCCTTCATCTTAATGCAGATGGATATAAAATTTTAATAAACCATCTCAAACCCTACTTGTAAAACTCAATCCCGAAGTGTTTATTTAAAAAATCAATTTGTAAATTGAATTATAAGATATTCACAGATATTACTCAATTGGATAGTGATGTTTGATATTGGGCTTGAATTCCCAATTTGGCATATCAATTTTTGGATAAAATCCAAATATTCAAATAGCATCAAGCGTTAAAGCTTAATAAATTTAAAAAAACTTTTTATTATCAAAAATGACAGATCAAGTTGTCCTTTGGTCAACGTATTAGACATTCTGGGAGACAAGTGGTCTATGGTAGTTGTAAGAGAAATTTTTAACGGTAAAAAATCTTTTGGTGATTTCTTAACGTTTCCCGAAATGATTTCAACCAGTGTTCTCACCACCAGGCCTCAGCTCTTGTAGCTTACTGGGATTGCCCAACACATTTTGCCCAAAAGCGACAAAAAAGTAAAGTTGTACTTTTTAACCGATCGAGGAATTGATCTTTTCCCCATCAATATAAGAGATGTTTTATTGGAGAAAACGAAATTTGAATCAGGAATTTCATCCTCTTTCAAAGGTGTGGTTTGAGCGATATGAAACCCACAGTCCGGAGAAAACTATTTTAGACAACCAAAATAGTTACAAAACTAAAAGAGAAAAACTTTTGGAACTACAATAATTTTTGTTGCTTTGGAATAACAAGTAATCGTAAATCAATTCGAAGAACCTCTTGCTATCAAACGTAGGGGGTTTTTCATTTCCCAACTATTTTTCGTTCAACAACTGAGCAACATCTTGCTGAAGCTGGAGTATGTCGGGTTTTAGCGTAGCGTTATAAATTCCCCTAAGCCGACGCTTGGTGTCCACAAGAACAAGATGTTCTGTATGAAGAAACTCAGTACTGTCTTTGGTGAATCCCAAATCTTTTTCCGCAAAATAGGAGCGGCGAGCCAGCCGATAAATTTCACTTTTTTCTCCTGTTAGCAAATGCCAATTTTTTGCTTTGATACCATAGCTTTCAGCAAAAGATCGCAAAGCAGGGACAGAATCCATCCAGGGTGTAACAGAAAAAGACAGTATTGAAAAGCGAGGCTCATTTTGATAGACGCTGGCTAAACTTTTAAGATGATTGGTCATAATGGGACATATACTGGTGCATCGGGTAAACATAAAATTGGCTACATGTACTTTTCCTTTAAGGTCATCAAGGGTGATTTTTTGGTCATGCTGATTGGTTGCTTTAAATTCGACAATGGAATGTTTGATTTGCTTTTCCACCAAATCAGGATGATCGATAAACAGAGGCATGAAATCGGGGGTATTGTAATAGGGCAAGGGGGTAGTGCCTTGGGAACAACTCCATAAAACCAAAGCCAAAAAACTACTGAATACTATCCGATACATTGATACAATTTTTGGTTCCCAATAACCCATAGCGCCGGTTATTTTTGATGATATAATTGGTTCTTATCGCACCATTGTCGTCCCATAGTTGTTGATGCCCGGATTGCTGTCCGTGCGTATAATGCAAAGATTTAATGATTTGTCCCTTGCTGTTCCAAGATTTTAGACTTCCGTGATAAACATCGTTTTCTAAGTGGTATTCAAAAGCCAACATTCCATTGTCCCAATAGCCAAGGTGGAGCCCTTCTTTTTTTCCTTGACGATATTCTCTTTTTTCAAACAACAACTGATTGGGATAAAACCTTTTGAAGCTGCCGTGTTTCAGCCCCAATTGATAGTTTTGGATATAAAGGGTATCTCCAGATAGAGTATCCAACTTAAAGACCATACCCGTAAAAGGGGTTCCGTCATATAATTTCAACTTTCCTTTGTTGACCCAATTCAGATGGTCTGCATTGACCACCATCCGATGGAGAGATTTGACCTTTTGGCAGGAGGTGAACAAGCAAAGTAAGATTAAGGCATTACTGAGTAACCGTGCCGGGTGTGCCAAAATATCCGTTTCCATTAATGTAGGGGTCTGCGTCCGTGATATGGTAATGATAGATGCCATCGGGGTAGTCGTCTGTTTGATGACTGTGGCCGTGATATTCGTCGAGATCACTGTTGGTTACTCGCTCACCATTTTCCACTGGGCCATAGACGGGAAAGCCATCCAACAAAAAACCCAATAGTGCATCATCCCCTTGCTTGGTGGTTAGGTAATAGGGTTCCAAATGATAATGATATACCTTTTGCCCTGTGGGATGGCCCCCATATTGGTCAAAAGAATTGATCTCATTGGTGAGGGGTTGATTGTTGGGCCCTGCGTATTGATTGAAAAAAGATACTCCATTGAGGGCAACACCTATTGATCCCAAAGGGGTAGGGGTTTTGGAGGAAGCTTCTTTGGGATTCGAAGGGATTTTGAATACAAAATCAAAAGAGCTTATCGAGTTGGGATTTTTTTTGTAATCTTGATTGGATCCGCTGTAAGCTTCATACAATTCATGATTACTAGCGTAATAGGGGCTTTTGTGATCTGGAGCTCCACTGACTTCCACGACCACATATTCTCCATCCATATAAATTTTAGATGCAGCATATATTTTATTATATACCTCTGGGATTTGTTCATCTCCGACATCAGAACTGTTGTTTGTTTCCTCTGTATCTGTGTTTTTGCTACAAGAAACAAGAAGAATTAGCATCAAAAAGGCCGTAAAATTATAGATTGAATTCATCTTTATTGTTTGGAATGTAAATATATCCCGATTCAGAAATACAATACCCTACTTTTTAAATGTTTTATCTATCACTTATAGTCGGATGATTTTAAAGTCGGTTCTTCTGTTTTGTATATGTTCTTCTTCAGTGAGCTTACAGCAATCACATTGATTGATCCAGACTTGATGTCCTTTTTCGATTAGGATATCAATCATGTGCTGAGCTTCGGCAAAGGTATTGGCCTGACCAACGATGACTTGGTAGCGGTTTCTTCCAGCCTTTTTGATTTGTGTGGGGAATCCAAGGGCTTGGAATATTTTTTGTTGATCTTGGGCATTATTCATCGCTTCAAAGGAGCCACCAACAATCAAATAATCAAGGGAGTTGTTCCCTGCTATGCTGCTTTCGCCATAGCCTTCTCCAAAAATCCGATCTCCGTTTAAGATATGTTGTCTGACATAGTCTATGATGGTTTGATTTCTTTTTTGGGAAAGTTTCAAGTTGTATTCTTTGGTCCCCCGACAATCGGTATAGGAACTCAGGGCTACGATCATTTCGGGTTGTGCCTTCATGGCAGCAATCACAGCGTCAACGCGATCTTTGTAGTCCACCAACAAATTGGATTTGTCAAATTCGTAAAAAATGGGTAAAAATGTCTTTTGAATGTCTTGGGGTAATTCTTCCAAGCCAACTTCAGAACGTTGGAGTAATACTTTTATGGCTGGAGATTTGCCGTATTTGCTTTTTAGGACATAAGCAAAAGAGTCTTTAACTTCTGTGGGTGCTGTATTTTTGTATAGAAATGAACCGTTACTATTGAGTTTGAGTGCACCGTGATGAACATCTTCGATCAGTTCAGCTTCTTTAGAAAATAGGGCAGTTAATGGATCATGACTCATCATATGCGTATTGTCATTTTTTAGAATTCCTTCTTGGGATACAATCAGTGTATCGACGGGATTGTAGGAATACCGGTCTTCAATACCCATCATTTCGGGGGTGAATCTAAAGGTATAAATGTCATCTTCTCCTTTTCCCGTATCGCGATTGGAAGAGAACAGGCCGTATTCGAGTTGGGCATCGAACCAAAAGGAAAAATCATCCCTATCACTTTCGAAGGGTGCAGGCAAATCCATAACATGCCAACGGACATCGACGGTATTAATGGCCAATTTGGGAGATAAATTTCCATCGGTGTTTTTTTGGCTGAAAAAAAGATAATCTGCTTGGTAAACAAAAGGTAAAATTTCATCTCCTTCGGTGTTGATGTCCGGCCCCAGATTGACAGGAGATCCATAACTTTCCTTTCCCACTAGATCGACATAATACAAGTCCATACCCCCAAAACCTCCAGGACGGTCGCTGGCAAAATACAACTTTTGTTTTTGTGGACTTACTGCAGGATGCATAGTGGCATATCCTTCAATATTGATGGGAAGAGGTCGTGCAATTTGTTTTTGAGAGGGGTTAAATGTCCAGTGGTAGAGATCGAGCTGTAAGGTTTTCTGTTTACGACTGCTTTGGGCACTTCGGGTCAAATACAAAACCCGATTAGTGGTATCCCAACTCGAAGGACCGTCTTGAAATACAGAATTTAGACCCAAAGGAAAAGCCTCCGGGGATCGGGCCTGAAGTGTTTTGGCATCCCATTCTGCTTGGTATAGATTGTAAATAGGAGAATTTGAAAGGAATTTTTTACCTAAACCTTTGGTGTAGTCTTTTGATTGTTTTTGACTGTAAATAAGATAATTAATATTATTTTTTTCTATCAAATGTGCTCCGAATTCTGAACCTTCTGTATTGAGCGATAAAGGCTGCAATTTATAGGAAGTGGAGCGGCCGTCTTTTGGACTTTGGAGGTAATCTTCAATGGGCAAACGAATGGCTTTTTGTCGGTATTCGTCTCTCAACTTATCGTTGTTGGTAAGATAGGAAGCAAAGTAGTAGTAGTCTTTCACTTCGGCCGAATCGGAGTCCACCAAAGGTCTGAGGATTTGGGCTGCATTTTGAAGTTGCCCTTTATGGGCATAGATTTTGGAAAAGTTTCTTCTCGAACGCAGGGGTATGGATGTTCCTACCTTTAAATAGTGGGAAAGTGCTTTTTCATATTCTTGATTCACATAGTAATAATCCGCCCATTCCAGTGTTCGATTGTTTTTGACAGTGTTCTGCGCCAATAGCCCCTGACAAAAAAATATTCCGAAAAGCAAGCATTTTATTTTCATTATTAGAATATTCTGGGCGAACGAAGCACGGTTTTAAGGGCAGGGATCAGATCGAAGCGTAACATGATTTCATGGGTGGTGTGATTGGTACTGATCAAATTCCCCAAAGTAGAGGTATTGTAGGCATAGCCAACCGCTATGTTTTTACTGAGATTGACCCCTGCAATGAGACCAAAGCCTCCTCCCCAATCGTTACTTGGAATGCCTTTTTCAAGGGTTGATCTTGTTTGTGGGCCGATCCAAAAAAGTGTTTTATACAACAAGAGCACGCTCAAGTCATATCCAATAGCAGCCCCTTCGGTATGCTTGACCAATACACTGGGCTTGGCTTCAAAACTGTCGGAAATTTTTAGCAGTCCTCCCAATATGCCGTAATAATGCTTTTGAATATTAAAACTTTCGTTCTCCATAAACCAAGGTACAGAAAATCCTGCATACCACCGTGGCCGATGATAGTAGATTCCAAACCCAATATTGGGCAAAAACTTCCCTTCCTCATCAAAAGTAAATGCGAGGTCATTGGGCGTTGTGGTTTGGATGATGTTTTCGTCAAAATTATAATTGGTCAAGCCAGTTTTGATACCAATGGACAAATAGGCATCGTTGATGGGCAGGTGATAGGCCAGGTCAATGGCGACACGACTGCTGCTGATCGGTCCAATTTTATCATTAATTCCAGAAAGGCCGAAACCAAAATTTTTGGCGGTCATCTTATGGTTAAAAGTAAAAGCTTGGGATTCTGGAGCTCCCGGAAAATTCATCCATTGACTTCTGTGGAGGATCACAAATTGGGTGTAATCTTTGGAACCGACATAGGCGGGATTTAGACTTTGATGATTGAACATGTATTGAGAGAAGGTGACCTCTTGTTGTCCTATAAGTAGAAAAGGAAAACAAAAAAGTATCAAAAAAGGAATAAAACAATAATTGACTCGATTCACATCAATAAATATATTAAATAAATAAAATCAATTCATACATCTTAAAATAAAAGATAGATTAAAAGCTTGTAAGTTTTAAATCAGTAATTTTATGGCTCAGCCCCACTTATTTGAAACAGTAAAATGATAAAATGAGGGTTGTCTTTTCAAGGAATTTGATTTCCATTCTTGCAATTTTGGCCATGCAAAGCCAATTTGCACAGCTCAGCAAAGTACACTACATCCCTCCAATAGCTGCTCATGGGGCAGCAGATTCCAACGCTTTTCCTCGTGATCAATACATCTACATTTCAACCCCTTCTGAAAAGAATGTCAACTACACCATTGCTCCTATGGGCGAAGTTGCTGAGGATTATATTTCGGGAGTAGTATCCAATTCCATTCCTGCCATCCATTCGATTGGATCAGGAACTACCTCTTTTGCTATTGCCAATGCAGATTTTTATGCCGGAAGGACTGTTAATGACAAGGGTTATATTATAACAGCCGATGCCCCGATTTTTGTTGCCATTCGTCTAAGAGCCTCAAGCCGTTCTGGAGGAAGCTTCCCCCAAGCGGGTGCTCTAGTAAGTAAGGGTCTATCTGCTTTGGGCACTTCTTTTAGATCGGGAACTTTTACGAGTGAAAGTCCTGGGGCAGACAACAACAGTGCAAATTACTTAAATTTTATTTCGGTAATGGCTACCGAAGATGCCACTCAAGTCACCTTTGACAATTTGGATAAAGCATTAGATTTAATGAGCATCCCTTCGCCTCCGGGTACTGGGACTTTCTCTCTCACAGTACAATTGGAAAGGGGGGAGATCTATTTGATAGCAGCCGAAGCCGATGATGCTCTTGCCAACAGAGATGGGCTGATCGGTATCTCTATAGAATCTGATCGACCCATAGTTGTCAACACTGGATCAGCCAATGGTAGTTTTCACAACGGAGGCGGAAGAGATTATGGAATTGATCAAATGGTAGGAGCAGACAAAATTGGAAAAGAATACGTCTTTGTGAAAGGAAATGGAGAAAACGGTTGGGAAAATGTATTAATTGTTGCCGATCAGGATAATACGGATGTTTTTTTGGATGACAATCTCATCCCTATTACCAATTTGGCCAAAGCGGGAGATTATTATCTGATCGAGGGGGATGTTTTTAGCAATGCGGGTTCCGAGAGAACACTATATGTAAGCAGCTCCAAAAATGTATTTGCTTGGCAAGGAACAGGGACAGGTAGTGAGGCCAACCAAGGGATGTTTTTTGTACCTCCGCTCTCCTGTCAAAGTCAAGGTGAGGTCAACAATATTCCTCAAATAGACTACATAGGATCTTCATTATTTTCTGGTTTTGTAACGATTGTGACCAACCAAACCGCATCTGTCACTTTCTCAGATGCCAACAACACCAATAAATCTGCGGATGATAGTAGTTTTTCTGGAGGGGTTGTGGTTATTGGACCAGAGTCAGTTCAGGGAGCAGACTACAAGGCCTATATTCTTCAGAATCTCTCGGGAAATGTATCCATTAATTCTACCGATGAATTGTATTGTTCTTATTTTAATCAGAATGGGTCAGCAACCTCTGGAGGTTTTTACTCTGGATTTATCTCCGCTCCGGAAACCGTCCTTGAGTCGCCCATTATTAGTGGAGAAAAATGTTTGCCCAATGTACAATTAAGAGCTTCAGGGCTTGACGCTTATGATAGCTATAAGTGGTTTTATGATGACGGAAACGGTTACGTTGACCTAGGGGTCAGTGTAAATCCCTACACACCCCTAAACCCTGGTGCGTATAAAGTTGAAGCACAAATTACTTGTGATGGCGTTACAACCATTGCTTATTCAGAACCCTCGGTGGTCAGCAACTGTCCTCCCGATTTTGATGGTGATGGCATTAATGACAATATCGACTTGGATTTGGACAACGATGGCATCCTCAATTCCGACGAATCTCTAGGAGATTATCAATTGGATATTGCCGACCTCAACAATCCCCTAATCGTCAAAACAGCTACCGATACCACTGCAGGAGCCTATACGGTCTCCGTTGTTCTAGCTTCCGACAGTTCGATTGTTCAAACCACCGTTGGAGAAATAACTTCCACTTTGGACAGTGGAGGGAAGCAAAATAAGATACAATGGAATTTTAATGATGAAGTGAATTTTAAATTGATCCACAGTACAAACGAAAATCATACCGCCCTCAATGGAGCTTTTTTTGTCATTTCGACGAGCAACCCCACAGAGAGCATTTCGCTTTTGAATCCTAACAATGACCTTTTGGTGGATACCAATTATGACAATGACTACGAACTGGGTCTGACCTTGTTTTCTTCCAACGAAATCCGATTTAGGTTTAATTCATCAGTGACCACTTCACCCACATTCTCATTTTTGGGAGAAAACACGCAAGATTTGACTTTGACCCATATCAATGAAAGTGTAACTTCTACTTCAGTCCTAAAATGGAGTTTGATTTTGAATCAAAATGATTTGGATACCAACGGGAATGGCCTCCCCGACGCCTATGATCTTGACAGTGATAGCGATGGTTGTTCGGATGTGATCGAAGCAGGATTTACGGATAGTGACGCTGTGCCTGATGGTATTTTGGGAGCCTCTCCCGTAACGGTCAGTGCCTTGGGCCTGGTCGCTGGTTATGATGGATATGCTGTGCCCAGAGATGGGGATCTAAATGGCGTTTACGATTTTCAAGAAGTTGGAATTGCTGCTTTGCCTTCCAACATTACTGCTCAACCCAGTGCACAAAGTATATGTTTGGGAGGTACTGCCCATTTTGAAGTTCAGACCGATTTATCCAACCCTGTTTTCCAATGGCAAATATTCGATGGTAGCGATTGGATCGATTTGAGTGACGACGGAACCTATAGCAATACCACTTCTTCGATCCTGAGCGTAACACCTGCTGACAATTCCTTGGACAACAGTGACTACCGTGTTACAGTGGCTGCGGGAAGTTACCTTTGCGATCCTGTCATTCCCAGTGCGGCTACCCTCAATATGGCTCCCCCAAAAGTCTTTAGTTTAGACCCTGCGGTGTTTAGCCTGAGCGAAACCGATTCACCTACTTCCTTCAACATAACATTGCAGGAGGCACCAGCTTCCAATGTGGTTTTGGACATCTCCAACCCTGACATCACCGAGGCCGTAGTTTCTCCCACTCAGGTCACTTTTACACCCGTCGATTGGAATGTGCCACAATCCATTGATATTACTCCAAAAACAGATGGCCTATTGGACGGAGACCAAATGATTTATCCCCTTGTTTCGGTTAATGTCGCACTCACCCAAAATTGCTATACCAACGCCGAAACCAAGATAGTGACTCTGACGGTTTTGGATGTCAATGTGCCCGGATTTGAAATCATCGTTTTAGACAATATTTCCGACGAAGACGGGGATGAAGCTTCCTTTAGCGTAAAGCTTTTGTCTAAGCCGTCTGGTTCGGTCACACTCGAATTGAACTCTAGTGATCTTACCGAAGGTCAGTTGACAATAACCCATGTTCAGTTCAGTCCCACCAATTGGGATACACCCCAAACCATTATCGTCACTGGCTTGCCCGATCCTATCCCCATTAAGGATGGCAATATTGCCTATCAGATCATTACCGGGAATGTGAGTTCAACCGATGCCGATTACAATGCCCTGGATGGCACGACAGTGGATAATGTAGATTTGATTAATCAAGATAATTCAGCACCCGGAATTGAAATGAATGTGGTGGGTGGATCGGCCGTAACCGATGAAAATGGAGCCTCATTTGTTGTTCAGTTCAACCTATTGTCCCAACCCTCAGTTGGATCAGATGTAAGCTTTGGTTTGGCAATTTCAGGAGATGCCGCAGAGGTCTCTCTATCGACAACCACCATGACCATTGCCAATGCTGACTGGAACAAACCCTTTAACAATCAAATCACCATAACTGGACTTGATGATGGGATTATTGATGGGAATATCTTTTTGGTTTTGGAAACTTTAGATCCCACATCAACCGATGGGGTGTATGATGCCTTGAGAGAGTTTGATGTAGCAGACTTGATCTTTAGGAATTTGGATAACGATATGCCAGGATTCAGCCTTGGAGCCATTTCAAACAATCTAAGTGAAAATGAAAATATAGGCAGTTTTACGGTTGTTCTGGACATTGAACCCAATAGCGATGTCTTTTTGAATGTTGCTTCCAATGATACCGGTGAGGTGGCGATAGATAGTAGCTCTCAGCAATTACAGTTTACCCCTTTGAATTGGAATATACCTCAGACAGTGTTGGTAACAGGTGTGGATGATACCATCATTGATGGAGACCAGTTTGCTCAAATCACGGTTTCGATTGACAACAGCTCTGACCCCAATTTTTTGGGGGAGCCCTCTCAACAGCTCGACGTTATTAATGTCGACAATGATTTAATCCAAATTATTATTGATCCCATAGACCAACTCAGTGGAGAAGATGGGTCATCGGGAAGCTTCTCGGTGCGCCTCAGTGCCACCCCTTCGGCACCGGTTCAAATCAGTTGGGCAAGTTCCAACATCAACGAAGGAACCCTATCCAGTTCCACCATCACAATTTCTCCCACCCTTTGGGATCAACCACAAGTGATCACGGTCAATGGGGTTGACGACCTAATTCCCATCAATGACGGAGCCGTTAATTACAACATTTTTGTCAGTAACATCACAACCATAGACCCTCATTTTGGGAGCATCATTCCGGCCAGCATAGCTCCCTTGGCAATGATCAATCAGGACAATGATTTTGCCGGCATTACGCTTTATTTATTGGAAGATGATGATCAAACCGATGAAAATGGAGATCAACTTAAGATCGCTTTTTCCCTTAACACCAAACCTTTGGATGACGAAAACGTCACCCTTCCAGTTGTTTTGCAGGGCAATATCGACGAAATGGCTTTGGAGCAGACTGAGATTACCATAGAAAATGAACATTGGGACGATCCAGCTTCAAATGTGCTGACCCTTTCCGGTTTGGACGATTTTTTGTTGGACGGAAGTCAGAATGTAAGTTTTGTTACTGGAAATCCTCAGTCAGTTGACACAGCCTATGACCAACTGGATGCTGCCTCGGTTGCCGATTTGATTTTGGTCAATTTAGACAATGATTTTCCCGGAATTCTTCTCAGTGGAGGAATAAGAGCCCTTGCTCCTGCAGAATCCCAAACCGTTACTACCTCCTATCAACTCCTATCTCCTTTGAGTGAAACAACCACTTCAACCGCCCTTTTCATCCAGTTGAATGCCCAACCCAATGCCGAAGTCATTCTTGGCTTTATTGTTCCCGACCCTACGGAGGTAGGACTCGATAAAACCTTTTTGACCTTTACCCCAGAGAACTGGGATCAGCCACAAACCCTAACCATAGTGGGAGTTGACGATTACCTTTTAGATGGTGATATTACCACCAAAGTGATAATTAGCGTTGATCCTTCAACTCCCGATCAAGATTATTTAACCGCGGATTATATTACCCTTGATCTTATCAATCAAGACAATGATGTCGATCTTGACAATGACGGCCTTCCTGAGAGGTTTGACAACTGCCCCGTCGATTATAATCCTGGGCAGGAAGATTTTGACGGGGATGGTATTGGTGATTCTTGTGATTCTGATATTGATGGAGACGGTGTGACCAATAATCAAGAGACCATAGATCAAACCGATCCTTATGACAATTGTGATTTTCTGGATGTCAGTATCAGTTTGATCATTACTACTGCTCGGGATTGCGATCTCGATGGTGTAAGAGATGATATTGATCTGGATGATGACAACGATGGGATATTGGACACGGATGAAACCCAACAAGATTTTGACAAAAATGGAAAAGGTAATAGCAGAGATTTGGACAGCGATGGTGATGGATGTTATGACACTGTCGAAGCTGGATTTGAAGACCCAGATCAAGACGGAATTTTGGGAAGTAGTCCTGTTGAGGTCGATGCTTTGGGAAGAGTCACGTCGGCGATAGGCTATACTACCGCAGCAGATATTGATAATTCTGGCCAATCTGACTATTTGGAATTACCGCTCAGCCCAACCATTACCCTACAAACCCCTTTGACATTGGGGATCATACCCAATCAAGAGATGACTTTGAGTATTGAAATGGACAACAGCGAAATGTTTGATATTCAATGGCAGATTTTACAACCCTCTGCTATGGACTGGCAAGATTTGCAAACTTCTGCTTCCTTCACTGGAGTGCATTCCAAAAATTTGGTTTTACTCAACCCACAAGAATCATGGGTCGATTCCAAGATCAGAGCTGCCATACGCTCAAAAAATTACCGCTGCGATCCGTCAAATTTCACCCAAGAAACCCTTCTCATTTATCAATCCCTCTCCATACCGAATGCCTTTTCCCCTGACAATGATGGGCAAAACGAAAATTGGATCATCGAGGGATTGGGACAATTTCCCAACCACGAACTGACCATATATTCTCGTTGGGAAACCCTGGTTCTTAGAGAGGCACCCTATAAAAATGATTGGAACGGAGAATTGAGGGCTTCTTATTCTAACTCAAATGAACAAAATTTACCAGAGGGGACTTATTTTTACATTTTAGAACTGGGAAATGGCCAGCCCCCTCTAAAAGGTTTTATATATTTGAAAAGATAAGCTCACACTACTGTCATTTTAATGAAAAATTATTTTTGGTTTGTTTGTTCGCTCGTTTGGGCGGGATTAATTCTTTACTTAAGCTTTTTCACTCCCATCAGTGAAGGGGAGGAACCTTGGCTTGAAAACCAAGACAAGCTTGGACATTTTATTTTTTACGCAGTTTTGAGCATGTTTCTGATCAAGACCTTTTCTAAAGAAATTTCAATCCAATACCCCATGAATAGCGGGGCTTTGATCAGCCTTATTTTTGGAGTGCTTCTTGAGTTGGGTCAACATTTTTTTACTAACGACCGTTATGGAGATTTTATGGATGTATTGGCCAATGGATCGGGGATACTCTTGGTGGTCATATTGATCAGAATCTTTCCAAAATATTTTCGCCACAAATCAATACTTTAAAAAATGGAGATAAAATTTCATAAGGTCTTACTCAAAAAAAGATTTCCCTTGGCCATCAGCAGGGGAGTTAGGGGAGATTCCCATAATTTGTTTTTATCCTACGAAAAAGATGGAGTGGTAGGTTGGGGCGAAGCCGCTCCCGGTAAAAATGAAAAGGCCGAAACGGTTGAGCAAATGCAAGATCAACTGACACCCTTTCTTGAAGAGGGAATTGAATCTGTCCCCACAGAATCGCTTAATGATAGGGCCAAACAAATGGGAGTTGCTCCTTGTGCCTACGCAGCTTTGGACATTGCCCTTTGGGACTGGAAAGCCAAAAAAGCCCAATTGCCCTTACATCAACTGCTTCAACTGCCACGACCCACAGTTCCCACTTCTCTCACCCTTGGGATCATCCCTCCCGATCAGGTCAAAGAAAGAATTCGTCTGATGCTCCAAAACACTACAGCAAAAGCCCTTAAAATAAAACTTGGTTCTCCACACGGAATTGAGGCGGATCAACAAATGTTTGCTCAAGTAATTGAAAGTACTCAAGAATCCCAACTCAAAATTAGGGTAGATGCCAACGGAGGCTGGTCCACCCAAGATGCCATTTATATGATGAAATGGTTGGCCGATAGGGGAGTTGAATACATCGAACAACCCCTAGAGGAAGGGCAGGAGTCTGAGCTTCAATATCTTTATCCCAATCGCCCATTACCCATATACATTGATGAATCGTGCAGATATGCCGATGATGTTGGTAAATGGGCCGAACACATTGATGGGGTAAACATGAAATTGATGAAATGTGGAGGAATCACCGAAGCCCTTCGTATCATTCAAAATGCTAAAAAATACGACCTTAAAACCATGATCGGCTGCATGAGCGAATCCTCGGTTTCCATAGCCGCTGCAGCTGCCCTTTCCGGGGGGATCGACCATATAGATTTGGATTCTCATTACAACCTAGCTCCCGATCCCGCCACCGGAGCCCAAATGGTTGACGGGCTAACGCTTCCCGATTTTATCCCGGGTCATGGTGCAATTTTAAAACCCCAATACCATGCTTAAACCTCAACAAAAAATTGCCCTGTACATGGAGGGCTTTATGCACAGCGATTATGGCAAAATGGGATTGGGAGTAGTGCGCTATCTTCAAAACCCTATCGTTGGCATCATCGACTCCCAAAATGCAGGGAGTAATATCAACCAAGAACATCCCATTGACAGAGATATCCCCATCTTTGAAAAACTAGATCAAGTCATTGACCGAGGTGCCGAGGTACTTTTGTTGGGAATTGCCCCTTCCGGGGGAAAAATTCCCAACTCTTGGCTACCCTTGATTGAAGAAGCTTTGACGAGGGGACTAAGCATCATCAATGGGCTACACGACCCCCTCGCCCATCGATTTGCAAAGCACATCCACGATTCCAAACAATGGATTTGGGATGTAAGGGTTCCACAATTTATCCCCGAAATCGCATCTGCCCGCGCCGCACAATTGACCAACAAACGCCTGTTGATGATTGGTACAGACATGGCCTGTGGTAAGATGACCGCAGGTTTGGAAGTTTACCGTTGGGCCAAAGAAAATCAAATCGACACTGGGTTTGTCGCGACTGGACAAATTGGAATTACGTTGATGGGAAGCGGAATTCCTCTCGATGCCCTCAAGGTAGATCACGCCTGTGGGGCAGTTGAACAAATGGTTTTAAACCAAAAAAATCATGATTTGGTTGTGATCGAGGGACAAGGATCTCTGTTGCATCCTGGCAGTACGGCCACCCTTCCTTTGATGCGGGGCAGTTGCCCCACCCATATGATTTTGTGCCATCGGGCCGATAAGACCACGCTTAGACATCCAGAGTCCATTAAAATCCCTCCGCTTGCTGATTTTATTGCCCTTAATGAAACATTAGCTTCTGCATCTGGCACCTATGGCAAACCCAAGGTGATGGGAATTGCCCTCAACACGGTGAATTTGTCAGAAAAAGAAGCCCAAGAGTGCATTGCCCATTTGGAAAGTGAGTTGAAAATCCCCGTTACTGATGTCATTCGTTTTGGGGTTGAAAAAATTGTTAAGGCTTGGGTGTAAACTATTTGCAGTGATAATCCGCTGCTCGGGTCGCAATCTGGTTGTCAGGTTTTACATTTACTTTATAGCCCAATGAATTGGCCCAACCTTTGGTGGCAGAGATTAATTTGTTGGATTTAAAATTCTCGTCGCTGTTGTAGTCCATATCAATTTCAACCTTTACACTCACCTGATGGGTCAGCCATTCGGCCACATCAATGCTCATTTCTGCCTCTTGCCACAATCGGGTCCACATGTCTGTAATCAAAACCTCCTGTTTTTTACTCAGGATGTAATGTACCCCCCTACTGCCAAAACGGTAGGCGATTACGGTTGCATATTTTGTTGATTTACCCACATTTTGTGAGTCAGACCCGATGTGGATTTGAACGTTGGGATGGTCTTTTAGAATGTTTATTGTATGCTGAATGGGATCTATTCGTTGGCCGTGAATGTCTTTGAATATCCTCATAAAGAAAACCCTAAGATAGGGAAGCCATCTAAAAAAATGGTTTTATTTTTGGTTAAGTATATGCCATACGAAACTATTTTTAACATTTTCAATTCGGGGATTATAGTTTTTTGGGTTCTCCTTTTGGTTTTTCCCCAAAGGGGTTTTACACAGAAAATCATTGTCTATCCTTGGATTCCTCTGGTAATTGCCATGGGCTATCTTTATTTTCTCAGTACGGCTACTGGGACTTTTTCTGCCGATTTTACGAGCCTTGGTGGTTTGACAGAAATGTTTCAAAACGCCAATCCTCGCGGAGTGGCTGCAGGCTGGTTGCATTATTTGGCCTTTGACTTTTGGGTGGGGTGTTGGATGCTCAAAAACAGTCAGGAAAAAGGGATAAAGCACCTTTGGATGATCTTGCCCATGCTCTCTACTTTTATGTTGGGGCCAGTTGGAATATTGCTTTATACTTTGGTGCTTTTGATCCAAAAAAAATTATTTATAAAACCCACATGACCAATTCATTTTTCTTATTCTCTTTGGCTCTTGGAGTCGCGACGGGTGCATTGGGAGGTTACATTGCTGAAAAAAAGGGAAGAACCCAACGCTTTGGATTCATCATTGGTTTTCTTTTTGGGCTTATTGGTGTTTTGGGTTTGATGCTCATGGCCAACAAACCACCAAACGACAAAATTTCTGATGGATCAGAATAAAAAAGAGTCAAAATAAACCTTTACAAATAAAATGTCCCAACAGGGCGCTTCCTCCGAGAGATAGAGGGTAAAATACAAAAAGCCATAAACCGTCTTTCAAACTCAGGCTTTGTCCATTGTTGATGCCCTCCAAAAAGGCATACCAAGTTTTGAGCCCCAATTGAGTGGCCAAAAAATTTGCCAATATGGCGATAACCAAAATCACCAATCCCGTTATGTATAATTTAATTAATTCCATAAATTCATTTAATTTGTAGCTAAGCTTATAGCCATGAAATTCAAAACATTTGTCAAATTGCTACTCGTACTACTGTCTTTGGTGTGTTTTTATGTGGTTTATCTGATGTATTCCAAATTATCTTTTATCGACACTCCCTATCTCTATGGAGGGATTGTACTTTTGTTGATTGGACTTTTACTCCCTCGCAAAAAATAACTATTATTCTTTGATGAGGATATAGGTGGCCCTCACTCCCGTAGCCAAATTCCATTGGTTGGCGGCGGTCATTTCACCATTTTCGTCATATACCCTAACCTCGGCAGTATTAGGACCCGAAGTCCCTTGATTAAGGGCCACAAAGTCAATCTTGTTAAAACCGGGAACCAGTTCAACGGTCAAGCCGACAAATCGCTCTACCAGCAATACATTGGGTTGGATCACCTGATCGTTGTGGAGGATCCTTACACGATCCCCATCGGGATATTCGTGATCTCTGAAAATAATACGAGCTTTATTGCCTTCCATTCTATAATCCCCCATATATTGATTGGTTCTGAATTTCTTGGGATCTTTTCCTGCTTCCACCCCTTTGCCTTTGAGTTTAGAGAGATAAATATCACCTGGATTGAGGAATTTTTCTTGTTCTTCCATATTTATTTTAGCCCCTTTATCATTCAGTGTGGGATCGGTAATGTCCAAAGGTCTTTCCAGAAAATCTCCTTTTAAGTAGGGACTTTGCTCCGGTGGAGGTTCGAAAAATGGATTGGAATCATTATTAGTATTTGGCGGAAAACTAAAAGAGGAATTGTCATTTTCGACTTGTGCGTTGACCCATTGAAACCCGAAGATGAACCCGAGCCAAATGAATACAAAAAAGAGTTTCATATCCCTAACAATAGAGGTGGAATGTAAGCCAAGATGATAAAATTTCAATCGCATTGTAGCCAATCCTTTATGCAAACCTATTTAAAAATACAGAACGCTGAGATTGTTTAACAATATTTTATCAGGTTTATAGATTAATGCTTATTTTGTTCTTTCAAATCAAACACATTATGGACTTAATAGCAATAGACTGGGCAATCATCATAAGTTTTTTTTCCATTTCACTTTTTATAGGGGTTTGGGTTTCCAAAAGGGCGGGCTCTTCGAGTAATGAGTTTTTTCTTTCGGGGCGTAATATGCCTTGGTGGTTGCTGGGAGTTTCTATGGTAGCGACTACCTTTTCAACAGACACTCCCAATCTGGTAACAGATATTGTCCGAAATAACGGCGTTTCTGGAAACTGGGTTTGGTGGGCTTTTCTCATCACGGGATTGCTCACGGTATTTGTCTATGCAAAATTGTGGCGTAAATCCAATGTTAAGACAGACATAGAGTTTTACGAGTTCAGATATGGAGGAAAACCGGCTGGTTTTCTCCGAAAGTTCAGAGCACTCTACTTGGGGGTGCTTTTTAATGTAATTACCATGTCATCTGTCACTTTGGCCGCCATCAAAATTGGGGGCATTATGTTGGGCTTGGAACCTTGGGAAACTGTTGTGAGTGCAGGTTTGGTTACGGTTGCTTTCAGCACATTGGGAGGTTTTAGAGGGGTATTATATACCGACCTATTGTTGTTTGTGGTGGCCATGGCAGGTTCTATTGGAGCAGCCTATTATTTGGTCAATCTTCCCGAAGTGGGAGGGATGAACGCCCTGCTCAATCACGAAAACGTAAGTGATAAATTGTCTATTCTTCCAGATTTTTCCAATGGAGAAGCCTTGATCACATTACTGATTATTCCTCTGGCAGTGCAGTGGTGGAGTTCTTGGTACCCAGGAGCTGAACCTGGAGGTGGGGGATACATTGCCCAAAGAATGTTGGCTTCCAAAGATGAAAATCACGCCATTGGCGCAACTTTCTTTTTCAACATCATGCACTATGCTCTAAGGCCTTGGCCATGGATTTTAGTCGCCTTGGCTTCTTTGGTCGTTTTCCCCGATTTAGCCAGTATTAAAGAGGCTTTTCCCAATATTGCCGATGATAAATTGGGCCACGATTTGGCTTATTCTGCCATGCTTGTAAAATTGCCTCCTGGACTGATAGGTCTGGTTTTGGCTTCACTGATCGCAGCCTATATGAGCACCATTTCCACTCAGTTGAATTGGGGGTCATCCTATATCGTTTACGATTTTTATCAAAATCAAATCAATCCTGAGGCCTCTGAGAAAAGATTGGTTGCTGTTGGAAGACTGTGTACTATTGGTCTGATGATACTTAGTGCTGCACTGGCACTTTTACTTCAGAGTGCACTGCAAATTTTTGATATACTGCTCACTTTTGGAGCTGGGACAGGTTTGATCTTTATTTTGAGATGGTTCTGGTGGCGTATCAATGCCTGGAGTGAAATATCGGCCATGTTTGCCTCTGGAATTTTATCCATTCTACTCAAAACCACCTCTTTTGGCCCCATGCTTTTTAATGATGAAACAGGACTTTTACCTTCCTGGTCTGAATATCCCTTTGTGGTATTGGTTACTTCAGCCATATGGATTACGGTAACCTATATGACCCCAGCTGAGGAGACCTCTGTCTTACGTTCTTTTTACCAAAAAATACAACCTGGTGGACCTGGATGGAAAAAAGTGGTCAATCAAGCCGCTGCAGAAAAAGTCAACATTGTTGAGGACAGTAGCCAAGGGTGGAGTGTTCCTTCGGGAATCACTGCCATGCTATTGGGCTGTGGAATGATTTATGGAGCCATGTTTGCAACGGGATATTGGATTTATGGTCAGTACACTCGTGCGACGATCATTACAATTATTGCAGTAATTTTTGCTGTCTTTTTGCTTCGAACATGGAAAAAGGTTAGGGTGAAAGTATTGTAGAATCAACCTAAAATTGCACCCGCAATTGTTGCAGACATTAAAGAAACGATTGATCCAGCGATCATGGCTTTGAAACCCAGTTCGCTGAGGTTTTTTCTTTGACTGGGTGCGAGGATACCGATGCCTCCAATTTGAATCCCTATTGAGGCAAAATTGGCAAAGCCACACAACATATAAGTTGCCATGACAATTGATTTTTGATAGCCAAAATGCAAGCTGTTATTTACGTCTTTGAGGTCAGCCAATTGAATGTAGCCTACAAATTCGCTGGCAGCAATTTTAACGCCCAATAATTGTCCCATCAATGCCATATCTTCTGCCGCAACACCTATGATCCACATTAGTGGAGCAAACAAATACCCCAATACAAATTCAATTGAAAATTGAGAATAGGGTGTGTGCGTTGCCACCCATGTGTTGAGACCTGTGGTTTCTCCTATTCCCGAGAAAAGGCCATTGAGAAGCGCAATCAAAGAGATAAAAACCAAAAGCATCGCCCCTACATTTACAGCCATCTTTACTCCCTCGGCGGTTCCGTTGGATATGGCATTGAGAAAACTGCCCCCCACACTATCTTTGGGAACATGGGTCAGTTCTGGAATACGATCATTTTGAGGGAACATGATTTTGGCAATAACCACTGCCCCAGGTGCTGCCATAACGGATGCGGCCAAGAGGCTTTTGGCAAACTCCAACTGTTGAATGGGATCATCACCGCCCAAGAATCCAATATAGGCACCCATAACACTTCCAGCCACTGTGGCCATCCCTCCAACCATTACCAAAAAAAGCTCTGATCGGGTCATTTTTTCCAAATAGGCCTTGATCAAAAGAGGAGCTTCGGTTTGTCCCAAAAAAATATTTCCGGCCACGGCCAAACTCTCCGCACCCGAAATTCCTAATAATTTTCGCAAGCTCCACGCCAGTATTTTTACGACCTTTTGAATAATACCAAAATAATACAAGAGAGAGGTCAAGGCCGAAAAAAAGATGATGATGGGTAGGGCTTGAAATACAAAAATAAAACCATATCGATCTATATCACCAAATTCCCCCAATAACATTCGAGTTCCCGATTGGGTGTATTCTAAAATCTTGACAAAAAAACCACTGATGTACTCAAAAAAACTTTTGATCCATGCGATTTTGATCACACCAATGGCAATGACCAACTGAGTAAGAAGGCCAAGGCCAACAACTTTCCATGAAATGTTTTTACGATTGTTACTTAGAGTATAGGCGATCAGTATCAAGACCAACATACCCATTATTCCTCTTCCGAGAGATACCAAACTCATGCCCTGATGAGAAATTATTTCCATAGTTTGCGTTAAATGGATTTAGCATCAATGAAGATGACAAAGAGCTGTCGAATTCCATTGTCATCCAATCCGGAAACCAAAACCTGATTGTTCTCATGATTCCAACGAGGCGCAGGGTCAATCCTCAGATCCTTTTTGTAAATGCCCGTATTAAACGGGGGTGTTTTGACCCAAGTGCCTGTTTCGAGGTGCATGATGGAGTAGAAATTGGAACCCGATTTGTTGTTGTAGCCGTTGATCAACCAGGCGCCATCAGGAGAAAGACTGATATCTCCCTCGGGTTTTGGAAAAACAATAGCGTCGCCCAGGGTTCTTGTAATTTTTCTTTGCAGAATGTCATAGATTACTTGTCGGTTTTCACTACTGCCAATGATTTGGGTGCCATTGAGCCACTCTGGATGCCCCCCAATATGTTGATGCCCAGCAATGAATTGACTACCATCGACCTTGATGGAACAAGCCACATTGAGCCCCTCTCGACCGTCTTTATCTGATTTCCATCCTGCCCTGACAAAAAAATAGATCCATTGTCCGTCTCGACTCCAAAGGGTATGATTGATGAAGAGATTCCGATCTTTTGCATCGAAACCATTGCGTTCAAGACTTTGAGCCATTTGTTCAAATGAAATTAGAATTTTCTTTTCTCCTGTTTCGATATCGATGATGGCAATCCCATCGTCTTTGGGGGCTGCCACACCATCAGACCAGTCGAAACTGTCTTTGTATCCGGTAACTGGTCGCAATCGGGCCATTCGGGCATAGTTGATGGCCAGAAAATATTTTCCCACTGGACAAACTCCACTGTTCCCAAAAGACTGTTGGTCGTAATGATAGGTTTTTATCCTTTGGCGTTTTTTAATATCATAGAGGCTTGTATAAACAACACCAGTTTTGGGATCGCGATCGTTAAAGAAAAACTGATGATTGGGCTGGTGAGGATTCCAGTAAAACATGGTGCCTTGTTGGGGGTTCCACCCCTGGCTTTCGTCTAGCTTTTCCAATTTATACCCTTCCTTTTGTTTGTGATCGAGATGGATGAGATTGACATTGGCCGCTTCGCCCTTGCCCGGCAAATGATCGTGAAAAGATGAGGATAAACAAATTAAACGATTTCCTTTTTTGTTCCAAGGGATGGTGAGGGATTGTCCGATATATCCAAAAAAATGATGTTGGGAGCCGAAAGTGATTTGCTCGATATCAACTCCTATATTTTGAGGTTTGGCTTGGGCAAATTGTGGAATACAGAGTGAACTGAGAAATAGTTTACTCCCGTTGAAAATAAATTTTCTCCTATCCATCGCTTGACATTTAGAACATAAATATCGGCTTTATTTCGATATTATCTCCAAAATCATGTCGCGAGTGGTCATCAATTTAATCTTGTGAACAGCGTCTTTGAAGTCTCCCTCGGCCAACCGTTTTTCCAAGTGTTGTATCAATTCCAATAAAGTTGTATTTGAATCCATTGTTAAGGTTTAAAATGACATAGGGACTTCTACCAACAACACTTTCGAATGGGGTTGAGCGACAAAAGTAATTTCTTTGGTTTCCCAAACTCCTAGTGCGTCACGTTTGTTAAGCTCCTGATCTCCCACATTAAAAGAACCTTCAATCACAAAGATATAAACTCCGTTTCCTTCTTTTTTGATTTGATATGCTGTGGTTGTGGTCTGGTCAAAATCGCCGAGGTGAAACCAAGCATCTTGGTAAATCCACATACCATCATCGTCGGTATTGGGGGATAAAACTTGATAAAAAGCATTGTTTTTTTTCAATTCCCTGACCGATTTTTGGTCATAACGCGGCGCTACGTTTTGCGCATTGGGCATCACCCAAAGTTGTAGTAAGTTGATGTGCTTGTCCGAATTTTTGTTGTATTCACTGTGGTATACACCGGTTCCGGCGCTCATCACCTGTATTTCGCCCTCGTTGATGGCACCCACATTGCCCATACTGTCTTTGTGTTCCAAATCTCCCTCCAAAGGGATGGTGATGATCTCCATGTTGTCGTGCGGGTGGGTTCCAAATCCCATGCTCGGTGCGATGGTGTCATCGTTTAATACCCTGAGGGCACCAAAATTCATCCGTTCCGGATTGTAATATTGGGCAAAACTAAAGGAGTGATTCGCGTTCAACCAACCGTGATTGGCATTGCCTCTTGTGGCTGCGGAGTGATAGGCTGTCTTCATTTAACGGTATTTACAATAGTTGTAGATACAAATCTAATTTAATATTTGGAATCCCCTTCTTTTTTTTGCGACTCATTCACGGCATCGATCAATTCTTTTTTGGCATCAAGATATTGGATAAGTGTTTTGACTTTGGCTTCGGTTTCTTTTTTTTCTCTCAGTTTGGCCTTTTCTTCTGCAATGGTGGATTGAATTTCCTTGTAGGTAGAAAAAACAAAACCCATTACGATAGCTACTGCTAAGAGAATGGCTAAAATTTCCTCGGTGTCGCTTAGGTTTAACATTTTTAAAAATTAGTCTAATTTAATAAATACAAACTATCTTTGAAGGGTATCAAACCCCATAAATATTTTAATGAAAAATAAATTTCTCTTACTCATTTCAGTTTTTTACTTGTGCTGTTATTTATCTTCCCTCAAAGCCCAAGACAGTCTTCAACAAAAAATTGATCTGAAAGAAATCACTTTAGATGCCATACGCATCAAAACCCCGAAACGGACGATTCCTTTTGCCACCAGTCATCTAACTTTTGAAGCCACCCAATTGGATCTTCCTCAAAATTCTCTACAGGATTATCTCACTTCGGTTCCTGGCCTATATGCACAAAACACTCAAAATTTCGCACAAGATTTGCGTGTTTCCATTCGAGGTTTTGGGGCCCGATCGGGTTTTGGCATCCGGGGTATTCAGCTTATTGTGGATGGTATTCCAGAGACTACTCCCGATGGACAAGGACAGTTGGACAATCTTCCCTTGGGCCTCATTCAGTCATTGACCGTCCTTAGAGGCCCTGCATCTAGCTTTTATGGTAACGCCTCGGGGGGAGTAATTCAACTCAATACCCTAGAAGATTTTAAGGACAACTTTGTCCGTTTGCGCCTTCAGTCTGGGAGTTATTCCAGTAAAAATTTAGCGGCAACAGTAGGATGGAAAAAAAATAAAACCAAGGCTGTTTTTTATCAAAACCTCACCCAGTCTGAGGGGTATCGCAATCACAGTAAATTCAAACAACAAGTTTTTAATGCCAGGCTGTGGCACGATTTTTCTGATCGTTCCAAAATCCTTTGGCAGTTCAATTACACCCATAGTCCTTATGCCTACGACGCTGGAGGCATCAACCTTGCAGCGGTGGAGGAAAACCGAGAACAAGCCCGACCACAAAATGAAACCTATCAAACCTATGAAACCGTCGATCACCTTAAAACAGGGCTTCAATGGGAAAAACAAATCAGCGATAAGTTGCTTTGGGATACTTATGCCTTTTATGCTCATCGCGATTTTGTGGGACGACTACCGTTTGCCTACGGAGGATATGTTGACTTGAAAAGAAATTATTATGGTTTGGGGTCCGCTTTGGAATTTGAACCCCAAAGCAACCATCGCATGCAGCTCCGTTTTTCATTGGCCGATCAGAAGGACCACCGCCAACGTTTTCAGAACCTTAATGGAAATCCAGGGGACAATACGCTCGACCAAGAGGAACTTTTTTTTAATACTGCTTTTAGTTTTCTCGACGAAATCAAATGGAATTTTGGTCTGCTCAGATTGGGCCTGCGCTATGACCACCAACTACTGGGCACCCAACGACAAAGTGACCAGGTCAAGCTCAACAGTTTTAATCCTAGCCTTGGGTTTACATACACCCAATGGGGCAGGCACGTGATGTTTGTTTCCTATTCCAGCAGTTTTGAAACCCCCACCCTAAACGAACTTTCGGCCAATCCCAGTGGGAATGATGGTTTCAATACGGATCTTTCTCCCTCCAAAGCCCACAATCTGGAATGGGGATGGCGCCACATCACTTCCCAAAACACACTGGAAGCCACCCTCTATGCTATCAACACCCAAAATGAAATTTTGCCCTATGAATTGGAAGCCTTTCCCGATCGTGATTTTTATCGAAACGCGGGCAATACCAGTAGGATGGGCATCGAACTTTTTTGGCAGCACCAAAAGGGATCATGGGAGTGGACAGTTGCTTACCATTATGCCTCCATCAAATTCGACGATTATGTTTTGAAGGATAAAAATCTTAGTGGAAATTATCTCCCTGGAATTCCCCAACAACAACTCAACACTTCCTTAAAATATCATTTTGAAAGAGGCTGGGGAACTTCTATCCAAACGCAATATACAGGAAACCTTTATGTCGACGATGCCAACCAAACCCAGGTAGCCGATTACTTCCTCGCCAACCTAAGAGTTTGGAAATCTTTTGAGCACCTTTCTTTTTTTTCAGGGGTCAACAACCTTCTCAACAGGGCCTATTTTGATAACATTCGCATTAATTCCTTTGGCAAAAGATACTATGAACCCGCCCCCTTGAGAAATTTTTATCTCGGGATCAACCTTAATTTTTAATTAATTCTGTTTAACTCTTTCCATAAAATCGTCGCCATAACTATACCGATTGGCATCCCAGCCAATTTAGTAGTGATCCCACTCCGAATCCGATTAGAACTCATTGTGATACCTCACTTTTTTATTCCCTAAAAAAAATGGATTAAAAACATCCCTTTTTGATAAGAAAGAAAAACCCTACAAATCCCCCTGTTTGATTGACTTTTATAAATTAAGTTCTGGGAGAAAAAGGGCAGCATTAAATTTTTTATCAACAGAAAAGAGTGTTTGGCACGATTGTTGTTACAATGAATAAAGGTTCTGAACACGACGTTCAGGATTTTAATAACATTTTTAATTAATTTAATTTTTATCAAATGAAAAAAGGTTTATTAGGTCTCTTAGTTGCCGCTCTGACACTCGTCGGATGTCAAAACTATGACGACCAATTTGACGAATTGAACACCAAAATCGCTGATCTTGCCAAAAGTGTAAGTGAGCTTGATGGTATTCGTACACAAATCACCGATTTGGGCGATGAAATTGCCAAATTGAAAGAAACTTCTGCGTCTGCGGATGAACTAACTTCTGTTTTGAAATTGGTTGGCGAAATTGATGCCACGATGGCTGAGATTAAACTCGCTACTGATTACGGACAAGAGGAAGTGGATGATCTTGAAACTGAAATTGACGAAATCAAAGGTGCATTAGATGAGCTTCTTAAACAAGCTGCAGTTATCCAACAAGATATTGTAATCACATCTATCGCTCAGTTGGAGTATGTCGAGTCTTTAATGGCATTAGATATAGCTAACGACAACTCTTATGTTGCCGATGAAACAAGAGAATACATTGTTTCCGGAAACATCACCGTTGACGCTGAGTTTGTTGAAACTTCTGCTATTGGAACCCGACTTAACAATGTAATGGTCAGAATTGCCTCTGTAATCACCCCCGATGGTGGATCAGGTGTTACTTTGGATTCAGGTTCTTCTGACACCAAAGGTGTTGCATTAACCATGACCAGTATGGCTTTTGTTCAAGGAGCTGTTTCTTTGGAAGGTTTCAATGCCATCGCTGTTGATAAACTTGCCGCTCTAACGGCTACTTTAACCCTTAAACAAGGAGGAGATCTTGTTTTTAGCGCTTTAAACCAAGTAGGTAATGTACAGTTATCCGCTGCAACAACAATTACCTCAATCGACTTTTCTACTGTTTCTACTGGTGGAGTTATTCAAACAGGTACAGGAAGCCTTACCGATGCTTCTTTAGCAGGAGCGGTAAACCTAGGGAAGTTAGACCTACCTGCTTACGTTGATCTAGCCAAAGCAACATCTATCGCTGCTGGAGGTGCTCCTAATGGTGTAACCATTTCTGCTCCTTTAGCTACTTCAATAGATTTAGTAGACACTACCCCTTTTGCTGTTTCAGGTAATGTATCTATTACCGCTAAGGGTCATGTAACACTTAACGCAAAATCTATTACTGGTAGTTTGACAATTAAAACCACTACTGGAAATATTGCATTAAACTCTCTAACTTCTGCTGGAAATACAGCCTTAACTGCTTCTGGGACTATCCACGCTGCCATAACCGCTAATGCTAGTGGTACTGTTGCTTCAGGTTCTGAAGTTCACTTGGCTGCTTTAGCATCCAACGCAGGTGGTTTAACCATTGCTGCTGGTGCCGTAGATTTAGGAAAATTGGCAACAAACACCAACACCGCTACTATTAATACTGCTGTATCAGTTGCATTGCCAGAACTTACGCACACCGCATCTAATGTGGTTGCTCCTGACGCTACAACTTTTATTGCAGGAAAATTAGCTACTGCTAGTGGTACAATTGATGTTAAAGATGGTGCTGCAATTACAGTTGGTAATCTTACGGCTACAACTACATTGCTTGACTTTGGTACTTTACTTACCCTTACTGTATTAGAGCAAGCAGATAATATTGATTTCACTGCTGCTAGTTCTATGACTACGCTTAACTATACGGGTGCTTTAATATATGAAGATGATCAAGGTCAGCAAACTAATGTAGTTACAATTACTAGTAATGTTCTGACAAGCTTGAACATTGGTGACGGTTACATAGGATCGCTTATCGTAGATGGTGCAGGTGGTCTTACAGCCCTTACTACAGCGGGTAAAATTGTTAACACTACCATTTCAGGGAATAGTGCCCTAGAAACAATTGATTTTGGTCATGACCATTTATCCGGTGAGTTTGCTGCTACCGTTGCAGTTACAGGTAATGGTAAAATCACATCATTGGATCTAAGTACTGTTAACAAGATCAAAACGGTAACTGTAACAGGTAACTCATCATTGACTGCTCTTACAATGGCTGGATACACTCCTGCTGCTGAGCCTGGAGCTGATATTAACGTTACCATCAGTGGAAATGCTTTGGCTGCTGCTTATACTGCCGCTATTGCAGGATCAGAAACTACTCAATACGGTGGTGCTAGTTTAACCGATAGCAC
>Ga0209374_1000506_pt1 | contig 43233 bp, 34 predicted proteins | sample SaaInlLV_DNA_10m_FD_184683 | JGI IMG/M metagenome (GOLD analysis project Ga0209374, IMG submission 184683) | Marine microbial communities from expanding oxygen minimum zones in the Saanich Inlet - SI075_LV_DNA_10m (SPAdes) (version 2) | ecosystem: Environmental > Aquatic > Marine > Unclassified ... | reverse complement strand
CTATATTTGCAGTCCTAGAAATAGGGCGCGTAGCTCAGTTGGTTCAGAGCACCTGGTTTACACCCAGGGGGTCAGGGGTTCGAATCCCTTCGCGCCCACTGATACAAAAAAAACCCACTCAATTGAGTGGGTTTTTTTTGTTTATTAAAAAACAGAATTAATTATCTCGCTTCACATGAATCACACCTGAAATGGTGTGTGCAACTCCTTGGTAATCTTCGTAATCACCTCCAAAATTTATATCTATATATTCTCCGACAGCGTTGCCATATGCAGTCAGATTAAAAATAATTTGGTTATTTTCATAACTGATGTCTTGACATTCTACAAACGCCATACCAACTGTGGGTGTATTATTGCTCCATATATTTTCATATTCATAAGCGCCTTCAAAATTTACGTAATTATCATTTAATACTCCAGAAAGATAGACGCATGTATTTTGATTACTGCCTCCAATATCAAGTATATATAAACCAGCGAAATCACTCTGATATATATTACAGTTTAAGTTAAAAACTATTTGTTCAACTTCCCCATCATCAATACTAAATTGAATAAATTCTTCTACACTATTACAAGCCGATAAGGTCCCTAGATCTGTTACTGGACTAGTCAATGTATAGTTAATTTCAGAGGTGGTTTGAAGGGTATCGTAATCATAACCCGTGATACTAATGGAAGCATTTTCATTACAACTAAGTACATTGATTTCATATGTGCCATCTGTGACCAAGCTGTAAAACCCAAGACCATCCTCAATTATAACTTCAACATATCCATTCACGACAGGATTTCCATCACATGTGTTAAAAACTCCTGTAATGGTTTCTAGATAGTCTTCAATTTCTGAGGCATCTAGCACAATGTTAAGTGTGGTGTTCTCACTAAATGGGCCTACAGTTTCAGAAGAATTAGGGATTTCTATATTATTGCAAATGTTATACAAGAAGTATTGTAGATTCAAAGTTTGGTTTGCTGGGATAATACCACAAACTTCTCCAGAGTCATTTGTAATTCCGTATCGAGTTCCGTTGAACTCACTTTCAATAGCAACCTTAATATTACTCAATGGAGTGTTGTTAGAGTCTGTTATGTTCATGCATATATTGACATATTCTGCTGGAATATCACAATTCCAAAAGGAGAAATGACTGACCGTTCCAACATAATTTGTGCCCTGAAGTGTGGCACTGCCCTCTTCAATCCAATAGCCTTTTTCTTCGTCAAAATACCAAAGTGGGATTTCATTAGGCGCTCCTACTAAAGTTTCAGGATCTAATGGGACGGTTATGGTTGCAGTGGTTCCTTCAGAGAGGTTTAATTTTTCTCCAGTTTCGCTGCGTAGTTCTACAGCTACCATTCCTAAAGTTTCGAGCATTCTTGCCTCATTTTGTAAATTTTCTGCCAATAGCATTCCTGGTATTTGTTGTTGCATATCTTCATCGGTAGGGTTTAATAAATGCAGAGTTACCTGTACATCACCCGTGTAGTCGCTACCATCAGCATTACTATATGCTCCAGAGAGGTCAACAGCAGCTCCATTGCTTAAACTCACCGTTCTAGCAGTTCCAGAACTCACCGTTTGAGTCACCGTTTGCGGTAATAACATTATTTGAACTTGATTGATCCCTGCAGTTGGTACTACGGATCTTGAACCGTGTAGGAATCCTGCTTTTTCTACTTTAATAAAAGCAAACTTTTCATATACCTGTGCATCTCTTATGATAAAAACACCGTTCATATCGGTGTCGATTGTACTGTTTCCAATTTGAACGGTAGCTCCACTCACAGGGTTTTTTTGTAGATCGACTACACGTCCCATAAAATCACTATTGGTAAGATTTCCAAAGCTTTCTAATAATGTGACAGATTGAGGAGGTGTGTTAGAATTATTTGTTCCTCCGGTTGGTTCTTCACTACAACGTACGAAGCAAAAGAAAGTTAGGAGTATTAATAAATTTCTGAAATTCGAAATTCTTTTTAGTGAATCCATGATTATAATAAATTGGTTAATGATTCAATAAATGTACAAAATTCTATAAATATGTAAATGAGCTTCGTTTCATCACATAAAAAAACCACTCAATTGAGTGGTTTTTTTATTTTTATTTGGACAATTTTGTTAAACAAGCATTGTCACTGGGTTTTCTATATACCCTTTAAGAGTTTGTAAAAACTGCGCGCCAGTTGCGCCATCTACCGTTCGGTGATCGCAAGCAAGAGTGAGTTTGATTGTGTTTCCAACCACAACCTGTCCATTTTTAACTACTGGTTTTTGAACAATTGCCCCCACCGATAAAATTGCTGAGTTAGGTTGGTTGATAATGGAAGTAAAACTCTCTATTCCAAACATCCCTAAGTTAGATACCGTAAATGTACTACCGTCCATTTCTTGAGGGGTTAGTTTTTTATTTCGAGCACGGCCAGCAAAATCTCTAACAGCAGCACCAATTTGTGGCAAGCTTTGTTCATTGGCAAAACGCACAACAGGAACAACTAAACCATCTTCCACAGCTACCGCTACACCAACATGTACATGATTATTGAGTTTCATGCGATCTGCAAACCATTGGGAATTTACTTGTGGATGTTGGCGTAAGGCCAACGCACACGCTTTGACAATGATGTCATTAAATGATATTTTGGTATCTGGAACGGTATTGTATTGTGCTCTAAAAGCCATGGCGTTATCCATGTCGAATTCCACATTCAAATAATAATGAGGTGCAGTAAATTTAGATTCGCCTAATCGTTTTGCAATGGTTTTACGCATTTGCGAATTCTTGATTTCCTCAAAATCTTCTTGGCCAGTGGGTACAAACTTAGCTGTACTTGCGGCAGAACTTACTGCTGTAGGCGTGAAGTTTTCAACATCGCGTTTGATGATGCGTCCGTTTTCGCCACTTCCAACCAATTGGTTTAAAGGAATACCTTTGTCATCAGCCATTTTACGTGCCAATGGCGAAATATGTAAACGTCCTGTTGTATTAGATACTGGCGCTACAGCGACGGGTGTCGCTACAGTGGCAGCGTCTGCTTTTGGTGTTTCTTTGACTTCTGGATTGGTAGGTTTTGTTGCTTCTTGTGCTGGTTCTGCAGCGGCTGGTGCTCCAGCCGAAAAGTTAGCAGCAACCGCTGAAACATCTGTTCCTGCAGGGCCAATAATGGCTAAAAGATCATCTACATTTGCAGATTCACCTTCTTGTAGCCCAACATATAATAAGGTACCTTCATTAAAGGATTCAAATTCCATGGTTGCTTTGTCCGTTTCGATTTCGGCTAAAATGTCGCCTTCTTCGACTGCATCTCCTACATTTTTTAACCAGCTCGCGACTGTTCCCTCTTCCATGGTATCGCTTAAGCGTGGCATGGTTACAACGACAACGCCTTCAGGAATATCAATTGAACTAGTTTCTGTTGCGGCTTCGGCTTCCACAGCCGCTTCAGTTGTGTCCTCGACTGCAGTGGGTTCTTCGGCTGCAGTTGGATTGGCCAAAAGCTCAGAAATGTCTTCACCTTCATCTCCAATAATAGCAAGAAGTGCATCTACCATCGTAGTTTCACCTTCTTGAACGCCAATATGGAGTAAGGTCCCTTCATTAAAGGATTCAAATTCCATGGTTGCTTTGTCGGTTTCGATTTCGGCAAGGATATCACCTTCTTCAACTTTGTCTCCTACTTTTTTCAACCAGCTTGCCACAGTTCCTTCTTCCATGGTGTCGCTTAGTCTGGGCATATTAACTATGATTGCCATAACTTATAATTTATGTTGTAAAAATGGATAATCTTCTTGTTCGTATACGACATCGTACATGACACTTTTTTCTGGATACGGCGATTCATCAGCGAATTTTTCACATTCAGCAACAAGGTCTTTCACACGCTTGTCGATGACTTTAATATCATCTTCTGTAGCATATTCTTCTCGAAGAATTACATCCAAAACTTGAGTAATTGGATCAATTTTCTTGTATTCTTTGACTTCGTCTTTGGTTCTGTAGTGTTGTGCATCACTCATAGAATGACCCCTGTATCGATAGGTTTTCATTTCTAAAAATGTTGGACCATCTCCGCGTCGAGCACGTTGGATGGCTTCGTCAAACGCTTCAGCAACTTTGATCGGATTCATTCCATCTACAGGACCACAAGGCATTTCATAGCCTAACCCTAATTTCCAAATATCAGAGTGGTTTGCGGTTCTGTCTACAGATGTTCCCATAGCGTAACCGTTGTTTTCACAAACAAAGACTACAGGTAGTTTCCAGTTCATCGCCATGTTAAAGGTTTCGTGTAACGATCCTTGACGGGCAGCACCATCACCAAAATAACAGAGTGTTACGGCACCAGTCTCATTGTATTTGTCTCCAAACGCCATTCCAGCACCTAAAGGAATTTGACCCCCAACGATTCCATGACCACCATAAAAGCCTTTTTCTTTAGAAAAAATATGCATTGAACCTCCCAATCCTTGAGATGTTCCTGTAGCTTTTCCAAAAAGTTCTGCCATTACTCTGCGTGGATCAACGCCCATCCCAATGGGTTGTACGTGATTTCTATAAGCTGTAATCATTTTGTCTTTGGATAAATCCATGGCATGTAAAGCGCCTGCAAGGACGGCTTCTTGACCATTGTATAAGTGGAGAAATCCTCTTACTTTTTGTTGGATATAAACGGCTGCAAGCTTGTCTTCAAACTTTCGCCAGAGCATCATATTTTCGTACCAATCGAGGTAGACTTCTTTAGTTATCTTCTGCATGCGTTTACAGTAATTGTTTTTAATGTAAACACAAAAGTAATACTTTGAATGATAACCTAAAAAGAGTAAGAGTTAATTTTTTAAAAAATATTATAGTACTGTTTTGTCAAAGATCCATGGAAGGATATTTTCAACTGAATTTGAGTACGCTATTTGACCACTAGTCCCCATGAAATACAATTCCATTGGCATGTTTTGTTTGACTTCATACTCTGATAATGCCTGCCTACAAGCACCACATGGAGGAATGGGTTTAGGGGTTGGGTTTGTAGTTGATCCAGCAACGATGGCCATGCGAATGATTTTCTGATTAGGAAATTCTGCTCCAGCGTAATATATAGCAGTACGCTCGGCACATAATCCAGAGGGGTAGGAGGCGTTTTCTTGGTTATTTCCAGCTATAAGTTGTCCGTTTTCAAGTTCCAAGGCTGCGCCAACCAAAAATTTAGAATATGGAGCGTAGGCTTTTTTTCGTGCTTCTGTCGCTTTTAGAATCAAATTTTGAACGGGAGTTGCTAATTCTTTAATACTGTCATACACCTCAAAACTAGTTTCAATTTTTATTCTTTTCATAGGTTCGTTATTATTGGTTAATATGTATAGACAAAAAAACTATTGCTGTATGCAATAGTTTTTTTAAAAAATTAAAGCAATTACTTAGTATTCAGTGTATTCACCGTCACCCAAATTGAAAGATAAGGAGAATCGTAAAGTATTTTCTAAAGGACTTTGTACTTTAGATGCTGAAAACAAGTAGGACAAATCTATGTTGACCGTACTGTATTTAAAGCCAGCACCTATAGCGAAAAATTTCCGAGCCCCTTTGAATTCATTTTCATTAAAATATCCGAGTCTTAACGCAAAGGAGTCTTGGTATAAGTATTCTGCGCCTAAGGCCCAAGTAAACTCATCAAGTTCTTCGCTAAACCCGCCTGGCGCATCGCCAAAGGATTGAAAAACTCCAGGCAAAAACTCAACATTTGGGTCTTGGCCTTCTATGATTACATTGCTTGTTACTAGGGCGCCCAAAGTGTCACCTTCGTCATAAACGCCGTTGTCATTTTCATCTGTATAATTAAATTCATCTCCAAGAATTGGAGGTGTAGGCACTAATAATTTAGTAACTTCGGCAGTTACACTTACTTTGTTGTACTGGTCAAAAATAAAATCAAATCCACCTCCTAATCTTAGGTTTGTAGGTAAGAAATTTTCGTTTCCACCGTCATCATATTTAATTTTTGGACCTAAATTTTGAATGGCAAACCCTCCTCTCCAACGGCCATTGAAGTCGTTGTAAGCTTCCTCTTCACTTTGATAATACCCGGCTATGTCCACGCCAAAAGAACCAGCTGCTTTGGCGTTAACATCTAATGCTTGAATTCTTAAATCAGAACGCAAGTAACGCATTGCCACTGCCATTGAAAACTGATCCGAAAGTCGTAAGGAATATGAGGCATCTAGAGTGAGTTCGTTAGGTTTTTCAATAAGGGCTTGCGAAAATTCATCTGCTCTTAATTCAATTTCACCCAAAGAGAAATATTTAAGGCTCACAGCAAATGCACTTCGGTCGTTGAGTCTATTGAAATAAGTCACATTGCCTAAAAAAATATCATTCACCAATTTACTTAAATACGGCGTATAGCTAATTCCGAAGCCTGACTTTGCTTCAGAAAAGGCATACTTAGATGGGTTCCATTGTTGCGAATAGGTGTCCACTGAAGTAGCTACGCCCATATCGCCTAGTGCAGCTGCACGTGCATCAGAAGCGATCAAAATAAAAGGAACTCCAGTGGTAATCACTCTTGAGTCTTGTTTTGGTATGATTGTAGTGGTTTGAGCGTTGACTGTAGTTAAAAATAGAGTTGCAATGCATACAACGCCTAAAGAAAATTGGCAGTTAATTTTTTTAAATGAATTCATTGTGGTTTAGGTGTTATGATTTAACAAATATAAATTAATATTATAGGATTACAAGTTTTTCAATTTTTTCTGCTTGCAGCCCTGTACTATTTGAGCGTACTTTTAGGGTGTAGACATAAACGCCTTTGCCAATTTTATTGCCAAAATCATCGGTGCCATCCCAAGTTATGTCGCGAGAAACTGAACTTGTTGCATTAAAGCCAGTATTGGTTTGGCCATTAATTGTTTTTATCAATTTTCCAGAAACAGTAAATATTTGAATTGAAACGTCCAATACTTCTGAACTATTGTGGCTGAACCAAAACTCAGTGTAATTAATAAAGGGATTCGGATAGTTAAGCACATTTGAAAGCTCTAAACTTTCATCTTTATCAAAGACAATAAACTGAATGTCTTGTGTTGAAGAGTTGTTGTATACGTCCCATGCTTTAACAGTCATTGTGTGCAGTCCTGGACTAAGATCTCTAAATGGGTAGCTTAACGTTCCACGCTGGTAATCGTCTACAGCCGCGGTGTAGTAATCGTTTAATCTAAAAACAGTGGTTTCATCGCCGTCTAATATGGCAGTGATATCGTGACCAATCCCACTAGCAGTATTAATCCCATTTTCATCGTATAAGTTTGCCAAAAGTGTTGGGTTTTCATTTGTTATCCCTCCAGAAATAAAATTTTCATCATTCATAAATAAATTTATGGTAGGACCAGTGTTGTCTTCCGGCGCATCGAGATTTACACCTCCAATTTTAATGTCATAACTATATCCTCTATTGTCATCAGACGTGGTATTTGCCTTAGCGTAGAGGCTTATTTTCCCATTTCCTTCAGCAACTGTGATGTCTCTTGGAACAATAAATTCAAATGCAAATTCGCCATTGGTAACACTAGCTTGTCCTCTGTAGATTACTTCTCCAAGCACCTCAAAATCCATTAAAATTAAGTCGTTGTTTGAATCTCGAGTGCCATCATTCCCAAGAGTAGTTCGTTGAATATTTTTGTCATAAATAGTAGCCGTTAAGATGCCATTGTAAGTATTTAAAATCGACCCTTGAGCATCTGTGACATGACCTTCAATTTTAGCAGGGCTTAAAGCTTTAAGAACAGGTGAGGATATCGCAACAGCTTCGTTGTTAATTTTTGTAACTTGAATGTCGGGATCGGCTATAGGAAGTTTTAGGGCCGGATCGCCAATGCTGAATACTAATCGGCGCTGCGACTGATTGGCAATCATGGGATCGTTTTTAGTGCGTCTTAGTGCCTCTGCGATACTTATAGTTTGATCGCTTCCGTAGGATAATAAATATTGACTTAAGGTTTTATTAAAATTTATACCAACATTGACATAAATTCTTCGGGTAGTCGTAATTAAATTAATAGCACCTCCATTTTTGTTCCAAAACAAAAACTCTCCAGCTGTTTCTCGCAGTGGGTTGTCAAATTTTGTGTACTCACAAGTAACGGTCACAAAACAGTTCAGTTTTGTAGGGTTGTTGAGTTCTTGTGCATTAATGATGTCAAAAATACGTTCCAATGCGATGCCGTTTTCACCTCCATGTCCAAAATAGTTTACCACGATAGCACCGACTTCAAGGGCATCAAAAATTGCTTTATTAACTAAACTGTAGCGGTTTCCTCCCGAAGTTGTTTCTTGAACATAGGAATCAGAGTGGATTTTTTGAACATTTAAAAAAGGCTTTTCTGCTTTTACGTCTTCAGCGATTGCTTCTGTTGTTTCCTGTATAATCCGGTCACTTAATTTATCTATGTCATCCGAGACGAACATAAAATTATTTCGCCAATTTCCAAAAGCTTCAGGCAGGTAGTAAGACTCTATTTTGTCTACCATTTCTTTGGCGCGTTGGGTGTTTTCAACCAAAATTCTGCCCACCGCAATATCAAGTTTGTCAGAATTAGCCATGGTGCCTTCATTGGCGTCCATCATGCCAAAAAAATCATCGGATACAAAAGAGCTTACCAAGCTAAAACTTTCTAAGGAATACCACGGAGGAACAATATTAGTGTTATTGCGTATGCGGTTTTTATAGTCAAAAGAGGCATCCCCAAAAAGGCATAAATATTTTAACCTTTTTGAGGGTGTACTGGCATTGTCATATACGTATTTTACAAAATTCCGAATTCCTGAAATATCTTGCATGCCAGAGCTAAACTCTTGATAAAGCGCTTCTAAAGTGTAGACTTTTACATTTAAATTATTTTCTGTACGATTGATTTGCGCTAGACGTTCTGCTTGGTTTCGTAAAAAACTAGGCGTTATAATCAAATAATCGATGTCTTTAAAATTCCCTTGTGCATCCAAAAATACAGTGCCTTTGATGTCTTGGTTTGGGATGTTTGTTGTGGCTGTTTTTCTAGGAGTATAAAAATCAGGACCCACAGCTTGGTAGGTTTTTATGCGTCCTAAGTTAGTTTTGAAACTAAATTGCGCCTCGGCATTTTCATTAGTGTAAAACTGAATTTGATAAGGATTGCTTACATCCCAAACTTGTGATATTGTGGTCGCATTAGAAATTACAAATTCGCCTATACCAGATTGTGTAGCGGTTTCTCGGTGTTTGAATTCAAACTGAGTTCCGAGACTCGTTAAGGCACATTCAGCCTCAATAGAAATATAATCCAAATATGCCATTGCGGATGGATTACCGTTATTGTTGTAAGCCAGCTCTACATTTACTGCCTCCGAAGAAACGGGGACAGACCCGTCAAAGGAACGGCTTCTTGCTAAAGTGTTGTCGCCAATTGGGGGAAACGAAATATCTCTAATAAGCGCACTATTTAATTTGAGTTGCATACTGGTGCTAGACTCGGATATTGCAGCAGTATAGACCTTTAAGGCTACAGGGCTGCTGCTAATTAAATTTGGAAAATTGAAACTAAACGTTCTTACGTTCTCGACATCAAAGCGATGCCCAAACCAGCGGCGTCCCATTTTAACTAAATTGTAGGTGTCAGATTCTATAAATTTATAGTTGTGAAAACTATCAAATGTAAGAGTTGCAGCTCCAAGAGGTTCTACAGCTGAAGACATTCTGGCGCCATTTCCAGAACTAATATTTACATAGTAATAGCTTTGATCACTGTAGGGGTTGATGTGAGAATTGTTTTCGGGATTAAATTTTTTTGGACCGATGGCATACATCAAAATATAGTCATTGTCATTAAAAACACCATCGTCTTCGCCAACGACTTGAATAGTGTTTTCAATCAAGTCGTTAGAGACAGTGTTTGAGTTTAGTAACGGAAGTGAGGCGCCTCCATGTCCGTAAATCTTAATAGTCCTCGGATTCAAGTTGTTGGTATTAATACCCAAGCTATTTAGGAAACTTTTGTTCAGAATGTGAACCCCTGTGGTGTCAACAGCAAATCGGTACCAGTCGCCTGATTTTAATTTAGAACTAGAAAGGGCAGTAGAACTCGTGTTTCTTCTATTTTGTGCGTTTGATCGAAATGATAGTGTAAATCGGGTGATTTTTTTAAGCACTCCATCATCGTAAAAGACAGGGCTAATTTCAACATAGCCTTTAGAGTCATTTCTATATACTGCATTTGCAATTTTTAAACGTGGTGTATTTGGAATTGTAGATAACGGAAGCTGTTTTAGGTCGGCTTTTGATACTTCAACACTTTCAATGGATTTTAATTCTGCAGAACTTTCGTCAAGTTGTCCAGATGTATTCCATTCTGCTGAAAAAGTAAGCCCATTAGTGTCTGAATAGTTGTAGTTTTTGGGGTTAAAAGCGGGCAGTTCAATAGTGCCGCTTGCAGTGCTTAAACGAACCGATGCCCCCCAATTGATGTCAAAACTTTGGGTTTGGGACTCAACAACATAAAAACTAATCAAAAATAGATAAGGTATCCAACTTTTCATACTATGGAAACGCAATGACTCGATCATTATTATGAACGTATTAAACTTTTTAAATCAGATAAAAATTACCATTTCTCATCCATTTTTTATGTTTTCAAATTTTCGCAATACTGCTGCGCAGCCAGAAAACCTCTTTATTGAATGAAAAACGATTAATTTACACGTTGTTTTAAAAAAACTAAACGAGTTCCATCAAAAACTAAACTTAAATTCAAAATTACAATAATAAAATATAATTTTTAACGTTTTTAAACAAAGTAATCAAAATAAAAATAGATCAAAAAAATAAGCTAAATCGCATTGTTTTTTCATTGCATTACAGTCTATAATTACTATATTGCGTGACTAAATTCAATTGCATTTTACCAATTATATGTTGAATATGAAAAATATCATAACACTAAGGTCACTATTCGTAGTGGTATTACTTACATCCTTACTGGGGTGTAATAAGTCATCAAATTCCGGAAACACTTCAAGAGCAACAGGTTGGCAAATTAACGACAAAAATGGAGGTTTCCAATACAATACAAGTTTTAAAGAACAAGAAACAGCTCCGGGTTTAGTGTTTGTTGAAGGCGGGACTTTTACTAAGGGTAAAGTTCAAGACGATGTCATGCATGATTGGAATAACTCTCCAAACCAACAACACGTTCAATCCTTTTACATGGATGAAACAGAAGTTACTAACCTGATGTATTTGGAATATTTAGATTATATCAAGCGCGTTTATCCACCAGATAATCCTGCTTTTAAAGCGATATATAACGGTGCAGTTCCTGATACTCTGGTATGGAGAAACCGTTTAGGGTACAGTGAAATGATGGTCGAAAACTATCTTCGTCATCCTGCTTACAGAAATTATCCTGTCGTAGGCGTTAGTTGGGTTCAAGCTGTTGAGTTTGCAAACTGGAGGTCTAACAGAGTTGCGGAAATTGGCTTACAAGAAGCAGGGTACCTTGAAAAAAACTCTCACATTCCAGGAGAATTAGTCACATCAACTAGTAATTTCAATATTGATACCTATATAAATGTACCTAAAGAAACCTACAAAGATAGTTTAGGACTTCATCTTGGTGGAAAGGGAAAAAGACGTAACGATTCTATTGTTAGTTATGCCACCCGCGAAACAGGTGCTATTGTATTGAAATATCGTCTTCCGACAGAAGCAGAATGGGAATATGCGGCATTGGGACTCACAGAACTAAGAAGTTATAATGTGTACAGAGGTCGAAAAAAATACCCTTGGGACGGACAATATACGCGATCTGGAAAACGTAAAGTTAAAGGCGATCAACTCGCTAACTTTAAACAAGGTAAAGGCGATTATGGCGGCATTTCAGGATGGTCTGATGATGGTGCCGATATCACAAATGAAGTGATGTCTTATGAACCTAATAATTTTGGCATCTATGATATGGCTGGTAATGTTGCTGAATGGGTGGCTGATGTTTACAGACCTATTGTAGATGATGAGTTTAATGACTTTGGATACTACAGAGGAAACGTTTATACCAAAAATTCTATAGGCGAAGATGGAACGTTTAAAGTCATCGGTACTGACGATATCAAATTTGAGACCTTGTCAAATGGTAAGGTTGTGGCGCGTGGGCTTCCCGGTCAAATTAGTCAAGTGCCCGTAGATGAGAATGAGACCTATTTACGTACAAACTTTAGTAGAAGTAACAATATAAACTTCCGTGATGGTGATGAAAGATCTTCACGATTTTTTCAAGATTTTGAAGAAGGTGATTCTGAGAAAAAAGATACAACACGTAAGATGTATAATTCTCCACTTCATAAAGCTTCATCAGATTCTAAAAGCTATGACAGATCAAATACTAAAACCTCATTAATTAATGACGAAGTAAGAGTCTATAAAGGAGGATCTTGGAAAGATAGAGAATATTGGCTTGATCCAGCACAAAGACGCTATTACCCTCAAGACATGGCAACAAACTATATCGGTTTTAGATGTGCGATGTCTAGAGTAGGGTCTAAATCGCTTTCAACTAAGAAACGTAAAAATTAAATTATTTTCACTTCATATACTATTAAGTCCTAACAGTTTTAATTGTTAGGACTTTTTTGTTATTTTTAGAATATGAAATTAAACCAAATTCATCACCTATTTTTGAAGTCCTCAAGCGTCTCTACAGACACGCGAAAGATCACCAAAGGCAGCATGTTTTTTGCGCTCAAAGGCGCAAATTTTAATGGAAATATATTTGCACATAAAGCGCTCGAAAATGGCGCAAACTATGCCGTGATCGATGAGGTTCAAAATCCTAGCGATGCTCGCTTTATTGTGGTGGATAACGTTTTAGAAACCTTGCAAGCACTCGCAAATTTTCATAGAACGTATCTTGGGCTTCCAATAATTGCTTTGACAGGCAGTAATGGAAAAACCACAACTAAAGAGCTGATTTATGCCGTCCTAAAACCATATTTCAATACTGCAGCCACTGTTGGCAATTTGAATAATCATATTGGCGTACCATTAACGCTTCTCAGTATGACAACAGCTACCCAAATTGGTATTGTAGAAATGGGAGCCAACCATGCCAAAGAAATAGCCCTGCTTTGTGAAATAGCCCAGCCAAATATCGGGTATATTACCAATTTTGGGAAAGCCCATTTAGAAGGATTTGGTTCGGAGGAAGGCGTAGTAAAGGCCAAAAGTGAACTCTATGACTACCTAAAAGCAAATTCTGGTTTGATTATTTTAAATTCTGAAGACCCCAAACAAGTCGCACAAGTGGGGGCCTATACTCATACATATACATTTTCTGAAACTCTAGAGACAGCTGTAAATGTGAAGCTAAAAGCAACCCAACCTTTTTTAAGTTTAGCGCTCAAAAATACAACACTAAATACCAACCTTGTTGGGATCTATAACGTTCATAATTGTGCAGCAGCTTTAGCTATTGGAACCTATTATAAGTTAACACCATTGCAGCTCAAAAAAGGAATAGAAGCCTATGTGCCAGTAAATAATCGCTCCCAAATCATTACGCAAAACTCTAACGAAATTTTATTAGATGCCTATAACGCCAATCCGAGCAGTATGGAAGTGGCGTTGGAAAATTTTAAAGGCATTCAAAAGTCTCAAAAACTCGCTATTTTAGGGGATATGTTTGAGTTGGGGACCACTAGCGCTAAAGAACATTTAGCAGTTGTAAATCGAGCAATTGTGACTAAAGATTGTGTGTTTTACTTTGTCGGTTCTCATTTTTTTGAACACAAAACAGACCATCCAAAGCTTCAGTTTTTTAAAACTTTTGATGATCTTCAACTGCACTTAGAACAATCAAAAATTTCAAATACGAGTATTTTGATAAAAGGTTCTCGAGGGATGGCTTTGGAACGCGTTTTAGAGCTAATTTAAACAAGTAGCCACTCCAAAGAGTGGTTGTTTATGTGGGTCATACTGGATTCGAACCAGTGACTTCTACCCTGTCAAGGTAACACTCTGAACCAACTGAGTTAATGACCCCTTCTGTAAAGAACAGTAAAAATACTAATATCTTTTAATTATGTATCTTTATTTTTTAATTTATAATTAACCAATTTTTATAACCTTGATACTTTTTACTAATCAAACGTTTCCCAACTATGTAATCAAATTCATGTCCGATGAATGGATCATTAATAATTGTGCTGTTTTAATTGTTATTATTTTTGTTTTAGGATTAGGTCGTTTTTTATCAAAACAACAGAACGTGAAAGTGACATATCTTATGGGGGTAATTTTATTTTTCACTTCTGTGGTCACGCCTTTGCGTACGGTTCTGAACGGGAACTGGAATATTGTCACAGATTTACCTCTTCATTTGTGTGGAATCTCAGGATTGATTTGTTCTTTTTTGCCTTTTTTAAAACGTAAACAAGCCCTGTTTGATTTTGTATTTTACACTGGAGTTATTGGAGGTATCATGTCCGTACTCACTCCACAAATGAACGGTTTTGATGGCAGTAATTTTGCCTACTTAGAATACTATGTTAGACATGTGCTCATTTTTTTATTGCCCTTATATATGCTTCAAAATTTAAACATAAGACCTTCCAAATATTCAGTTCTTAGGTCTTTTGGTATTCTGAATATATTGTTAGTCATCATCATGCCATTGAATTTTTATTTAGGTTCAAATTATATGTATTTAGCGGAGCCACCACAAGCCAATAATCCGTTAATCATTGGCGTTTGGCCGTATTATTTGTTATGGTTTGAATTATTTATAATTATTTTAATGTCTCTTTTTTATGGGCTTTCTACTTTAAAATTTAACACAAAAAGAAGCTACTAATCAGTGTTGTGAACGCACTTTACTATCTTAGCTATTAAATTAATATAAACCTCATTCTATGAAATTCAAAATCCTACTTTTAGCAAGTCTTTTTATTCAAACAGCTTGCACGCAATACTTTGAAAAAGTACAACCTCAAGACATACGCTCTAGTGTAGACTTCCTAAGTTCTGATATTCTTAAAGGCCGCGAAACTACCACTGAAGGAGAATTGGTAGCTTCACAATTTATCAAATCAAAATTTATAAAAGCTGGCATACAACCCTACTTTGAAACCTATTTTGACTCCTTCGAATCTAAAGGGTTTAAAGGCGTTAATGTCGTTGGATTTATTGAGGGAATTGACCCTGAATTAAAAAATGAAGTCGTGTTGTTAGGTGCACATTACGACCATATAGGAATGGGAGATAAAGTTCAAAATGACTCCATAGCCAATGGCGCCAATGATAACGCCTCAGGTACTGCTAGCGTATTAGCTATTGCCGAGTGTTTAGCACGATTAGGCACCAATAAACGCTCTATTGTTGTAGCCTTGTTTTCTGGAGAAGAAAAAGGCTTGTTAGGCTCAAAAGCGTTATCCAAAAAACTAAAATCACAAAACATTGATCTATATACCATGCTCAATTTTGAAATGATTGGTGTTCCTTTTACAAATCGTGATTATGAGATTTTTATAACAGGATATGAATTATCTAATTTAGGAGATAAATTAAATTCCTATACTAACTCTTCCATGGTTGGTATTTCAGATGTTGCCAAAAAGTACAACCTTTTTAAGCGTTCTGATAATTATTCGTTTTATAAAGAATTTAAAGTGCCCAGTCATACCATTTCTTCTTGCGATTTAACTAATTTTGATTTTTATCATCATGTGGATGATGAAATTGACCAATTAGATTTCGTTTTTATGGCGACCACAATTAATAAATTAATACCTGGAATTATGCAAATATGCAATACCGATTCCAAAGAAATACAAATGTATGCAACCAACTAAAACCGTTATAATTACCGGGACAAGCCGTGGTATTGGATTTGAACTCGTTCATCTTTTTGCCAATGCGGGCTATCATGTTTTGGCACTATCCAGAAATGCGAACCCTGTTTCAAACTTAAATTTTGAAAACATTACCGCGCTTTCTTTTGACTTGAGTAAATCTGAAGATTACGATCGCGTAGAAGCCTTTGTGAAAAAAGAATGGACTCATGTTGACATTTTGATTAATAATGCAGGAACCCTTTTAAACAAACCCTTTGCTGACACTACTTTTGAAGATTTTCAACAAGTCTACAGCACTAATGTTTTTGGAGTGGCCGAACTCACTAGACGTATCATTCCATTCATGCCTGCAAAAGGTCATGTTGTGACCATAAGCTCAATGGGTGGAGTACAAGGATCGGTAAAATTCCCTGGATTGTCGGCCTACAGTTCCAGTAAAGGGGCGGTGATTACACTTACTGAACTGCTTGCAGAAGAATATAAAGAAACAGGACCATCCTTTAATGTTTTGGCTTTAGGCGCAGTACAAACTGAAATGCTAGCTGAGGCCTTTCCAGGTTATGAAGCACCAACAACCGCGACACAAATGGCTGCTTATATTTTTGAATTTGCCAAAAACAGTCAGCAATTCTATAATGGAAAGTTGTTACAAATCTCTAGCTCTACGCCCTAATTCGAAAGAAACGGTTTTTTAAATAATTGATGGGTTTAACAGCTTATTAACGGTTTTAAACTAAAATATTTCTTTACTTTTGTACCTCGATAAAAATCGTATTTTATGTTCAATTCTTTAAGTGAAAAATTAGATAAAGCCCTCCATGTCCTCAAAGGTCATGGGCGTATTTCAGAAATCAACGTTGCCGAAACACTCAAAGAAGTGCGACGTGCCTTGTTGGATGCCGATGTCAACTATAAAATTGCAAAAGAGTTTACCAATCGTATTAAGGAAAAAGCACTAGGTCAAAACGTACTGACCACACTTCAGCCAGGTCAATTGATGGTCAAAATTGTAAAAGATGAATTGACGGCCTTAATGGGAGGTGATGTTGAGGGAATTAATGTGGCTGCAACGCCAAGTGTGATTTTAATGTCTGGCTTACAAGGTTCTGGTAAAACGACTTTTTCTGGAAAACTCGCCAATTACTTAAAAACAAAAAAATCCAAAAAACCATTATTAGTTGCTTGTGATGTGTACCGTCCTGCAGCTATCGATCAGTTGCATATTGTTGGAGAACAAATTGGTGCTGAGGTTTATAGTGATCGCGAAAATAATGACCCTGTAGCGATTGCTAAAGCAGGTATTGCCGAAGCCAAATCCAAAGGCTGTAATATTGTTATTATTGATACTGCTGGTCGTTTGGCAGTTGATGACGCTATGATGACCGAAATTGCCAATATTCATAAAGCAGTACAGCCACAAGAAACGCTGTTTGTCGTGGATGCAATGACGGGTCAAGATGCTGTAAATACCGCAAAAGCCTTCAATGATATTCTTAATTTTGATGGGGTTATTCTTACCAAGTTAGACGGAGATACACGTGGTGGAGCTGCAATTTCCATAAAATCAGTCGTTAATAAGCCAATTAAATTTATTGGTACAGGCGAAAAAATGGAAGCTATTGATGTGTTCTATCCAGCACGTATGGCCGAACGAATTTTGGGTATGGGAGATGTCGTTTCCTTAGTTGAACGCGCTCAAGAGCAGTTTGATGAACAAGAAGCTCGAAAAATTCAAAAGAAAATTGCCAAAAACCAATTTGGATTTGATGACTTTTTATCCCAGATTCAACAGGTTAAAAAAATGGGTAATATGAAAGACCTTATGGGAATGATCCCTGGGGTTGGAAAAATGATGAAAGATGTTGATGTTGACGATGACGCCTTTAAGCATATCGAAGCTATAATTCATTCGATGACGCCCGAAGAACGTTCCAAGCCAGCACTCTTAAACGCCAGTCGTAAAAAACGAATAGGCGCAGGATCGGGAACCTCTATTCAGCAAGTCAATCAATTGATGAAGCAGTTTAATCAAATGAGTAAAATGATGAAAATGATGCAAGGTGGTGGCGGCAAAAAAATGATGCAGATGATGAAAAATATGCCACGATAGCTAAACCTAATGACCAGTTAACAATGATACTACTAGACGGAAAACAAACCAGTGCAGCTATTAAAGTTGAGATTGCTGCAGCAGTTACTAAACTAAAAGCTCAAGGAAAGCGTACGCCACATTTGGCAGCCGTTCTTGTGGGTACCAATGGGGCAAGTATGACCTATGTCGGAGCAAAAGTCAAAGCCTGTGAACTTGTAGGATTTAACTCTACGTTGATCGATTTGCCTGTTGAAACAACAGAAGATCAATTGTTAGCAGAGATTCATGCTTTAAATACCAACCCTGAAATCGATGGCTTTATTGTACAACTGCCATTGCCTAAGCATATTGATGAACAACATATTTTAATGGCTGTGCATCCTGATAAAGATGTAGATGGTTTTCATCCCATGAATGTAGGGCGTATGACTTTGGATTTACCAACGTTTTTACCCGCAACGCCTTATGGAATTATGGAGCTTCTAGAACGTTATAAAGTTCCAACTTCTGGAAAACACGTTGTAGTAATTGGAAGAAGTCATATTGTTGGTCGTCCGATGAGTATTTTAATGAGTCAGAAACGACCTGCTGGAGATGCAACAGTAACTATCGCTCACAGCCGTACGACTAATTTGGCAGAACTGACTTTAGACGCTGATATTGTTGTTGCAGCCTTAGGAATTCCAGAATTTCTTACCGCTGAAATGGTGAAGCCAGGCGCTGTTATTATTGATGTGGGCATCACAAGAGTTCCTGACGAAACTAAGAAAAGAGGCTATCGTATTGCTGGAGATGTCCATTTTGAAAGTGTTGCCGAAAAAGCTAGTTATATCACACCTGTACCCGGTGGAGTAGGGCCAATGACCATCGCGATGTTACTCAAAAATACGCTTCTTGCTCGCGAACGTCACGAAGCAAATTCTATTTAGCAAAAATTTGAGCCGTATCTCTAAAGGCTTTAAACTCTAAAGCATTTCCTGCAGGATCATAAAAAAATAGGGTCGCTTGTTCGCCAACCTGACCTTTAAATCGTACGTAAGGTTCAATGATGAAATCTATGTTTTTTGATTTTAAATGTTCTGAAAAAACCTCAAACTCTTCCCATGGAAGAATGACGCCAAAATGAGGAACAGGAACCTGTTTTCCATCCACTGGATTGGCATGAATACTAGTGTTTTCTTCTTTTGGTTTGTAATGAATCACCAACTGATGGCCGAAAAAATTAAAATCGACCCAATGGTCACTATGACGGCCTTCTTCACAACCCAAAACATCTCTATAAAAAATACGACAACGGTCTAGATTCCATACAGGAATAGCCAAATGAAAAGGAGATTGTGTAGCCATTAGAGTGCTTTTTTAGAGTCTTTCAAGGTTTCGTTAAGCGTGTTGAGTTCAGTCTCCGTTAAATCACGATATGTGCCAACTTTACATTCCAAATGAATATTCATGATCCGTGTGCGTTTCAACGCTTGAACTTCATAATTAAGATATTCACACATGCGCCGAATTTGACGGTTCAATCCTTGTGTGAGGATAATTTTAAATTCGTAGGTGCTTAGTTTTTCTACATGACAAGACTTGGTGGTTTTACCGAGTTCTTCTAATGGAATGCCTGCAGACATGCGCTGGATGAATGTTTGAGAAATCGGTTTGTCAACACTCACGATGTATTCTTTTTCGTGGTTGTTGCTCGCCCGAAGAATTTTGTTCACGATATCGCCGTCGTCAGTCAATAAAATTAAACCTTCACTGTCTTTGTCTAATCGACCTATTGGAAAAATACGACTTGGATAATTGATGAAATCAATAATATTATCTTTTTCAACAGTTGTATCGGTCGTACAAACAATTCCTACAGGTTTATTGAATGCGATATAGGTTCTTTTTTTAGCGTTATTGTGAATGGTTTTTCCATCCACTTTAACCTCATCGCCGGCCAAAACTTTTGTCCCCATTTCTGGCACAACGCCGTTTAGAGTTACGCGACCTTCGTCAATGAGTTTGTCGGCAGCCCGACGCGAGCAATACCCGGCTTCACTTAAATATTTATTCAGTCTTGTTGAGGTTGGTTCCATGTGACAAATTTACAAAAGTTTAGTGGCTCAAAAATTTAATTATTTCACCTGAAACAAACTCTCCTTTGAGAGAATGGCCAAGGCCTTCCGTCGAAATAAGTTCTGCGTTTTTGAATTGTGCATCAATATCGAGAGCATCTTGGTAGGGGATGATAGGGTCTTTTTTATCGTGTATAATCAAGCCTTCGGAATCAATAGTGCTTACAAAATTCGCCGTAGAAAAGTAACTACAAGGCTGTCCAAATTTCTGTTGAACATGTCTATCGATGCCGCGGTCTATGGTTTTACTATATCCCATCAAGCTACTGTAACGTTCCATAATACCTGTGAAAGCCGAGGGTGCGCCCAAGAGCACAATTTTTTTAGCATTTCTGTAGGTCTGTTTTTGAAGAAAAATGACAACTGCCATTGCCCCAACCGAATGGCCTAGAAATAATGTAGGTTTGAATTTTTGACTCACCACATTAATGAATTCTGAATAGAGGATTGCATTAAACGTATCGCTTCCAGAGCCGCCGTGTGCAGGCCCGTCTAAAGCAACTATGGTGTAGCCTTCCGATTGAAGTTTTTCAATTTCAAACCGCCATCGGCTGCTGTTACTTTCCCAGCCATGAGCTAACAACACAGTCTCTTTTGAGCCGTTCCATTGGTAGGTTTGAATTGGCAAGTCCCTATAATATAAGGTCCTTTTTGTCGCTGTGTCTAAAAATAATTTTCCGTTTGGTGTGAGTTGCCCTGCCCGTGGTTTCGAAAACAGTTGTAAAGCAAGTTTTGCAGCATAGGCTGAGCTAAAAATCCCAATTAAATTGATGATAGCGCCTATAAGTTTTGGGATCAGTGATTTCATGTATTAGTGTCTATTCTTCTCTGTTTACGTTTTCCATTGAAAATGCAGGGGTGCAAATCGCAAGGTACTCACAGGGCGCATCAAAAGGGTTTGAATATTGAACGCGAGTATTGTTTTCAATTTTTATGGACTGCCCTTGTTCTAGGATTACGATATCTCCCTCAATATTAAATTGTTTTTTACCATTTATGATGTAGGTAAATTCATCAAATTCTGGTGTTTGAAAGGGTTCGCTCCAGCCTGGAGGAGCTACCATGTGGGCAATACTTATAGCGGCATTGCCATCAGTTGCTTTTCCAAAATGCTCTTCGATACGTTTGCCGTCCGTTGTTGGAACTACAAACGGTGTTTTTTGAATCTTATACCCTCCCATATCTTAATACCATTGTAAGTAAAAGTCCTTTATTTTTGCAGTTTCAGGAATTGAAATGGCCTCAATTTTTTGATTCATATTATAGCGCATTTCTTCGGGAAGCTCGGACTTATTAAGTGTAAAATACGCATTGATTTCATCGACCGAAATGATTAAACTTCTCAGAGTGTTCTGAATGCCAGAAATGGTGTATTTGTTAAGGTCTCCAAAAGTGCTCAACTTGTTTAGGCCGTCTTTGTTTTTGAAACGTTCATCCATAATTCGAACGGTTCGAATGGTTGACAAGCTGTCTAAGGCGTAATTCGGATCCAATTCTAGAAGGAGTTTGCCTGTGCCTTTTTCATAAATACTAATGGTGTTGGTGCTGCCTGTAAATTCATCGCCACCGATGTATTTGCTGATAGAGTCGTTTACAAACACCACTTTTAAGGCATTCACTTTGGTGGAATCGGTTAAAAATCCTACACTATTTTTGGTAATAGCAAAAGGGTCTGTTTTTGTTTCACAGGCGACTAAAAGTCCAAAAAGTAAGCCAATAAATAAAGAGTTTCTCATGGTTGATTTTGTGTTATGCAGTGCTAATAGTTTAATTTTGAGTAAAAATAAATGAAGTTTTATGACTTAAACCAAAAACTGTAAACTATTTTTGCGCATTATGTTAAAAACTGAAATCAAAGCACTCGTTAAGGCGGGTAAAATGCTGCCGCTAATGGAAGCCTTCTATACCATTCAAGGGGAAGGTTACCATAAAGGAACCGCTGCCTATTTTGTAAGAATAGGAGGCTGTGATGTGGGCTGTCATTGGTGTGATGTTAAAGAAAGCTGGAATGCCGATTTGCACCCCCCAACAGCTATAGACACTATAGCGGACACTGCGGTGAAGGACAGTCAAACTATTGTGGTTACTGGTGGTGAACCGTTGATGTGGGACATGAATCCACTGACAAAGGCTTTAAAATCAAAAGGGATGCAGACCCATATCGAAACGTCTGGAGCATACAAGCTAACTGGCGATTGGGATTGGATTTGTTTATCCCCTAAAAAATTAAAAGGACCTTTAGATGAAGTTTATCAAAAAGCAAACGAACTCAAAGTGATCGTTTATAACCTTGATGATTTGAAATATGCTGAGGAACAAGCCGCAAAAGTCAATTCTAACTGTATTTTGTACCTCCAACCCGAGTGGAGTAAACGCGAAAAAGTTACGCCTTTTATTGTGGATTATGTGATGAAGCACCCTAAATGGAAAGTTTCGCTTCAAACACACAAGTATTTGAATATTCCTTAGGGTTACAATCCAATAACTTAAAGTATCGCACTTTTTTAATCACTTGGTCCTTGTTTAGTTTCAATTAAACGTTATTATCTATAATTTAGTTTAAAACTATAACTATTACCGCGTTTCATATTTACAATATGTAACTATAGCTGCATATTTGCACTCTAATTATTTATAGAATTTATTATGTGTGGAATTGTATGTGCATTTGATTTAAAGCAAAAAGCAGAAATTTTAAGACCTCAAGTTCTTGAAATGTCCAAAAAAATAAGACACCGTGGTCCGGATTGGAGCGGAATATATAGTGATGAAAAAACGGTGATGGCGCATGAGCGTTTAGCGATTGTAGATCCTGCATCGGGACAACAGCCGTTGTTTAGTGAAGATAAAAAACTAGTTTTGGCTGCTAACGGCGAAATCTATAACCACAGAGAATTACGTAAACAATTTAAGGGCACCTATAATTTTCAAACGGCATCTGATTGTGAGATTATACTAGCTTTATATAAAGAAAAAGGGGTTGATTTTATCGATGACCTTAACGGAATCTTTGGTTTTGCACTGTATGATGTAGAAAAAGACACCTATTTTATCGCCAGAGATCATATGGGGATTATTCCTTTATATATTGGTTGGGATCAAAATGGCACTTTTTATGTGGCTTCAGAATTAAAAGCGCTTGAGGGCGTTTGCACTAAAATTGAATTATTTCCTCCAGGACATTATATGTCAAGTTCAGATGTCAAGTTTGTAAAATGGTACAACAGAGAGTGGACCGCATACGATGCTGTTAAAGAAAATGAAACCAGTATTGCCGAAGTAAAAAAAGCGTTAGAAGATGCGGTGCACAGACAATTGATGAGTGACGTGCCTTACGGCGTTTTACTTTCGGGAGGATTAGATTCTTCAGTGACCTCTGCTATTGCTAAAAAATATGCGCAGAAACGTGTAGAATCTGATGACACTTCTGAAGCTTGGTACCCACAATTACATTCGTTTTCAGTGGGATTAGAGGGTTCTCCAGATTTAGCTGCTGCCCAAAAGGTTGCGGATTTTATTGGAACCATTCACCATGAAATAAAATTTACAATTCAAGAAGGATTAGACGCTATAAAAGATGTGATTTACAATATTGAGACCTATGATATTACCACCATTCGCTCGTCCACACCAATGTATTTAATGGCGCGTGTTATTAAATCTATGGGGATTAAAATGGTACTTTCAGGCGAGGGAGCCGATGAGATTTTTGGCGGGTATTTATACTTTCACAAAGCGCCAAATGCCGAAGAGTTTCACGATGAAACGGTGCGTAAATTAGATAAATTACATATGTACGATTGTCTGAGAGCGAATAAAAGCTTGATGGCTTGGGGGATTGAAGGGCGAGTACCATTTTTAGATAAAGAGTTTATTGATGTGGCGATGCGTTTAAATCCGAAAGATAAAATGATCAATGGTGAGCGTATGGAAAAATGGATTATTCGAAAAGCATTTGAAGATATGTTGCCAGAAAGTGTCGCGTGGCGTCAAAAAGAACAATTTTCTGATGGCGTTGGTTACAGTTGGATTGATACGCTCAAAGACGTTGTTGAAAAAGAGGTTTCAGATGAACAATTGGCAAATGCTAAATTTAGATTCCCAATTCAAACCCCACAAAACAAAGAAGAATTCTATTACCGTTCTATTTTTGAAGCCCATTTTCCAAGTGATGCCGCAGCCTTGAGTGTGCCTCAAGAGGCAAGTGTGGCGTGTAGTACGCAAATTGCTTTAGATTGGGATGAATCGTTCAAAAATATGAACGAACCTTCAGGAAGAGCGATTGCTAAAGTGCATGATAAGGCTTATGACTAAAGTTTCGAACACTTAAATAAAGCCGTCTGAAGCACCTTGTAAAGATTTTTAATATTTCTAAATAGTGCAGCGCCCTTAAATTTGATTTAAGGGCGTTTTTAGTTGATTTAAGCCGCTTTTGAGAAAACAGTGAATTGTTAATAATTTCATGTAAATTCCTTTAAAACGCATTAAATTAAGTTAGAGATTAATTATATTTGTTAGGCTATGCATGGCTTGCGTTGTGTGTACATTAAACTAAATAATACAATCAATATAATGAGCGAAGAAATTAACAATAGTAGTTATTCAGCAGATAGTATTCAGGCCTTAGAAGGCATGGAACACGTGCGCATGCGTCCATCAATGTATATTGGAGATGTAGGCTTGAGAGGGCTGCACCATTTGGTGTATGAGGTTATTGATAACTCAATCGATGAGGCCCTAGCTGGGCATTGTGATCAAATTAAAGTGATTATCAACGAAGACAATTCTATTACAACCGAAGATAACGGTCGTGGGATTCCTGTAGGTCTTCACAAAAAAGAAGGCGTATCCGCATTAGAGGTCGTAATGACAAAAATTGGTGCTGGTGGTAAGTTTGATAAAGATTCTTATAAAGTTTCTGGTGGACTACACGGCGTTGGTGTCAGTTGTGTGAATGCACTTTCAGAACATTTAAAAGCTACAGTATACCGTGATGGCAAAATATATGAGCAAGAATACGAACGCGGAAAAGCGATGTATCCTGTAAAACAAATAGGGGAAACGGATAGAAGGGGAACCACAGTGACTTTTAAGCCAGATCCACAAATATTTACACAAACGTTAATTTATGTGTACGAAACCTTAGCAAATCGATTACGAGAGCTTGCGTTTTTGAATAAAGGGATTACCATAGTACTTGTCGATCAACGCGAAAAAGACGACAAAGGAGAGTTTCTTGGTGAGACGTTTCATTCTACGGAGGGGCTTTCTGAATTTATAGGGTATTTAGATAGCAATCGTGATCCTATAATGAAAAAAGTGATTGCCTTCGAAGGAGAAAAAAATGGCGTTCCTGTAGAAGTTGCGATGATTTATAATACTTCTTATGCCGAGAATTTACATTCGTACGTTAACAATATCAATACCCATGAGGGTGGAACTCATTTATCTGGATTTCGTCGTGGCTTGACACATACTTTAAAAAAGTATGCTGATGAATCAGGCATGTTAGAAAAGCTTAAGTTTGATGTTGCTGGTGATGATTTCCGAGAAGGTTTAACCGCTATTATTTCTGTAAAAGTACAAGAGCCACAATTTGAGGGGCAAACGAAAACGAAATTAGGAAACAGAGAAGTATCGGCATCGGTAAGCCAAGCTGTGTCTGAAATGTTAACCGATTATTTGGAAGAAAACCCAGATGATGCTAAAATAATTGTTCAAAAAGTAATCCTTGCGGCCCAAGCCCGTCATGCGGCTCAAAAGGCTCGTGATATGGTACAGCGAAAAACCGTGATGAGTATTGGAGGGTTGCCTGGAAAATTAAGTGATTGTTCTGAGCAAGATCCTGAAAAATGTGAAATTTATCTTGTTGAGGGAGATTCGGCAGGCGGAACAGCAAAAATGGGTCGTGATAGAGCTTTTCAAGCGATTTTACCTTTAAGAGGTAAAATTTTGAACGTAGAAAAAGCAATGACTCACAAGGTTTTTGAGAATGAAGAAATCAAAAATATATTTACGGCTTTAGGAGTAACTATAGGAACAGAAGAAGACCCTAGAGCTTTAAACCTCTCAAAATTAAGATACCATAAAATTGTGATTATGTGTGATGCCGATATTGATGGTAGCCACATTGAAACCCTTATTTTGACCTTCTTTTTCAGATATATGAAAGCGTTAATAGAAAATGGGCATATCTATATCGCCACACCGCCATTATTTTTAGTTAAAAAAGGCGCTAAAAAAGCTTATGCTTGGAATGATGATGAGCGCTTGGCTTTAATGGAGCAATATGGTGATGGTGCAAAAATTCAACGCTATAAAGGACTTGGTGAAATGAATGCGATACAACTTTGGGACACGACAATGAATCCCGAGTTTAGAACCTTACGCCAAATACAAATTGAAAATGGAACAGAATCCGATCGTATTTTTTCAATGCTGATGGGTGATGATGTACCACCCCGACGAGAATTTATTGAGAAAAATGCAATTTATGCAAATATTGACGCTTAACAGCTAACCCTAAATTTTTAATCTTATGAAAAAAATAATCTTTTTTAGTACACTCCTTTTCGGGGTAAATTTAACATCTGCTCAAGACCTTGAAAGTGTGTTGCTTGCAGGAGAAGATGCCAACCTATTGCTTCAAAATTACCTAAATCCAGTAGCAAAAGGGATAATGACTGGTATGAATAACGGCTGGTATTCGACAGCGAAATCTCATAAAAAATTAGGTTTCGACATCACATTTGGTGTAAATGCTGCTTTTACGCCTGATAAAGACCAGATATTTGATTTTATTTCTGATCAGTATAATTTTGTTTCAGTAGCAGATGGTAGAACCCAACTCCCCACAGTTTTAAGTAAGGATGATACCGAGACAGCTCTTACAGCAAATATCCCTTATCAGGACGGTAAAACGAAAGCCGTTACATTTAATTTTCCTGGCGGCGTAGCAAAAGACCTGCCTGTTAATGCTGTTCCTTCCCCTTTTGTGCAAGTTGGATTAGGATTACCTTTCAAAACCACAGTTAAGTTAAGATACGTACCCAAAACAGAATTTGGTTCTGACGTAAACGCTAATTTAATTGGAGTTGGATTACAGCATGATTTAACCCAATACCTAGGACTCATTGAAAAACTTCCTTTTTCAGTATCGCTTTTTGGAGCTTATACCTCGGCAAATGTTAATTATGACATTGAGAATTCAACAGCAACAAGTGCAGTGATGGTAACAAATGGACTTGCAGAATTCAAATTAAGAACGTGGACCTTACAAGCTTTGGGTTCTTTGGATTTCAAAATAATGACCTTTTATGGTGGACTCGGTTTTAATGGCGGAACAACTACTTTTGATATTAAAGGGGATTATGTACTCGAATATCAGGTTGAGTCTTCTGGCGGTCAGGGTCAAGAAACGGTTACAGAAACCGTTACAGATCCTATAGGTTTAAAATTTAACTCCTCAGGTCCTAGAGCAACCATAGGTGCACGTTTAAATCTTGCATTTTTAAAGATCTTTGCGGATTATACCTTGCAAGAATACAATACGGCTTCTGTTGGTGTCGCACTTAGTTTCAGATAATAAATACAATATAAATAAATTAAAATGAAAATAACAGTAGTTGGTGCTGGCGCAGTTGGAGCAAGTTGTGCAGAATATATTGCCATTAAAAACTTTGCTTCCGAAGTCGTTTTATTAGACATTAAAGAAGGTTATGCCGAAGGCAAAGCTATGGATTTGATGCAATGTGCATCTCTTAATGGTTTTGACACCAAAATAACAGGGTCTACAAATGATTACAGTAAAACCGCGAATAGCGATATCTGCGTCATTACTTCAGGAATTCCAAGAAAACCAGGGATGACACGTGAAGAGCTTATCGGAATCAATGCCGGAATTGTAAAAACGGTATCTACAAGTTTGGTAGCTCATTCGCCAAATACAGTCCTTATTATTGTAAGTAATCCAATGGATACAATGACGTATTTAGCGCATAAAGCAACGGGGCTTCCAAAACATAGAATTATTGGAATGGGAGGTGCTTTAGATTCAGCGCGTTTCAAATACAGATTAGCAGAAGCCTTAGGCGCGCCAATAAGTGACGTGGACGGTATGGTAATCGGTGGTCATAGTGATGTAGGAATGGTACCTTTAACCTCGCATGCAACCCGTAATAGTATTAAAGTTTCCGAATTTATTTCAAGCGAACGCTTAGAGCAAGTTAAAGAAGATACTAAAGTTGGTGGGGCAACACTAACCAAACTTTTAGGAACGTCTGCATGGTATGCTCCAGGTGCTGCTGTAAGTGGATTGGTTCAAGCCATTGCGTGTGATCAGAAAAAAATATTTCCATGTTCAGTTTTGTTGAACGGCGAGTATGGTTTATCTGATTTGTGTATCGGAGTTCCAGTAATCTTAGGCGCTAATGGTGTTGAAAAAATTGTTGAAATTAAACTCAGCGACAGCGAAAAAGCACATTTACATACCAGTGCCGAAGGTGTAAAAAAGACAAATTCATTATTAGACGTATAATTATTTTGATGTGGTGATTTGTGGTTCTTACCATAAAAGAGCCTTTAATATGCTCTTTTTATTGAAAACAAAAGAATCTATTGTCAAATCACATCGTAAATCATATATTTGCTCGTTTATAAAAAATTAATGCAGATTAAATTCACTCATAATGCAAAATAAAGGACTCGTAAAATTATTTGCGCTGCTATTTGGTTTGGTAAGTATTTACCAATTATCATTTAGCTTTAAAGCCAATCAAATAGAAGAAAATGCTAAGCAGTTTGCTATTGAAAAAATAGCAGATACAGAACCTGATTATGACGCTAAACGCGTGCTAGAACAAAGCACGTATTTAGACTCGTTGAAAAACGAAGATGTTTATAACATAGGCATAGCACAGTACAATTTTGATGAAGTTAAGGAGAAAGCCATGAACCTTGGTTTGGATCTTAAAGGTGGTATTAGCGTTATTCTTCAAATTTCTGTAAAAGATATTCTTGTTGGGTTAGCAAATGAAAGCAAAGATCCTATATTTAGAAAAGCATTAAGTGATGCTGAAGAACTTCAAAAAGACAGTCAGAACACTTATTTGGAAGACTTTTTTGTAGCCTTTGATGCCATCAAAGGGGACACCAAATTGGCATCTCCAGATATTTTTGCGAATCGTACTTTAAGCGAAGACATTACTTTTGATATGACCGATGATGAGGTAAAGCCAGTATTGTCTGTTAAAATTGATGAATCTATAGTTTCTGCTTTTGAAGTCCTTCGTAAACGTATCGATAAATTTGGAGTTACTCAACCAAATATTCAAAGAATTGGAAATTCTGGACGTATTCTTGTAGAATTACCAGGAGCTAAAGATATTGAACGTGTAAAAGGATTATTACAAAGTACAGCACAATTAGAATTTTGGGATGCTTTTAAGGGTGAAGAGTTTGGAACGTTTATTTTTCAAGCTAATGAAGTCTTAAAAGAGCTAGTTGAAACAACTTCAACAGATGCTGATACGGAATCTTCAGAACCATCGGCTGACGCTATTTCAGATATTATCGGAGATACAGACGCTGAAACAGGAGTTACTGCAGAAGTAAATCCACTAATAGATTTAATTCGTGCGCCAGGATACAATGGCGGACCAGTGATCGCTTCTTTTGAACAAAAAGACAAACAGCAAGTTATAGCGTATCTAAACAACCCTCAAGTTCGTGCTCTCTTATCGCCAGAGCAACGTTATGCAAAATTTGTATGGGGTATTCCTAAAGTTCAAACCACAACTGGCGAAAACGCTCAGAATCTAGAGTTGGTTGAATTGTATGCTTTAAAAGGAAATAGAGATAATGAACCCCCACTTAGTGGAGCCGTGATTACAGATGCACGTCAAGCCTACCAGCAAAATGGAAACCCAAGTGTATCCATGCAAATGAACCTTAAGGGTGCTAAGATATGGGAAGATATGACGGGCAATGCATTTAATACTGCTGGTCAAATTGCAATTGTTTTAGATGAAATTGTGTATTCAGCGCCAGGAGTAACTACAGGGCCAATTTCTGGAGGAAATTCTGAAATTTCTGGATCGTTCACATTGAACGAAGCCGTCGATTTAGCAAACGTACTTCGCGCCGGTAAACTTCCTGCTTCTGCAGATATTGTACAAGCCGAAGAAGTAGGGCCTTCATTAGGTCAAGAAGCAATCGATAGTGGAATGAAATCCTTCTTAATTGCATTAGCATTGGTATTGTTATGGATGTTGTTTTATTATGGCAATGCAGGGATTTACTCAAACATTGCTCTGTTGTTAAATATCCTTTTAATCTTCGGAATCCTTTCCGGTTTAGGAGCTGTATTAACATTACCTGGAATTGCAGGTATTGTATTAACCATCGGTATTGCCGTAGATGCTAACGTACTGATTTATGAGCGTATTCGTGAAGAGCTATATAAAGGTAAAGGTCAAAAAGAATCTGTTAAAGATGGATTTAGCAACGCCTTATCTTCAATTTTAGATGCCAATATAACTACAGGATTAACAGCTTTAATACTATATGTATTTGGGTCGGGTCCAATTAAAGGATTTGCCACAACTCTTTTAATCGGTATTTTAACCTCTTTATTCACAGCGATTTTTATCTCAAGATTATTGATCGACTGGCATTTAAACCGAGGTGGAAAATTAGGATTCTCAACAGGAATGACCAAAGGTTTATTTCGTTCGATTAATATTGAATTCCTTAAAAAACGTAAAATTGCGTATTTAATTTCTGGAACAATTATTATTGCAGGACTTGGGTCGCTATTCACTACAGGGTTAGATCAAGGAATTGATTTTGTTGGAGGCCGAACATATACCGTTCGTTTTGCTCAAGACATGAACACTGAAGACGTTAAAACAGCATTGAATGATGTGTTTAACAGTGCTGAGGTGAAAACAATTGGTAGTGCGAACCAATTGAAAATTTCTACTAAATATAAAGTGAATGAAAATTCTGCGGAGGTAGATCAAGAAGTTCAGCAAAAATTATATGAAGCTTTAGTGCCCTTTTTACCGGATGCGACCACTTATAAGCAATTTGTTGATGCCGAAAATAATGTCGGTAAAATGTATGCTGGAAAAGTAAGTCCAACTATCGCAGATGATATTAAGAAATCTTCTGTGTGGGCAATTTTAGGCTCATTGATTGTCGTGTTTTTATACATCTTAATACGATTCAAAAAATGGCAATTTTCATTAGGAGCCGTAGCAGCAGTATTTCATGATGTTTTAATTGTCCTTGGAATTTTCTCTATTTCTTGGCAATTTCTACCTTTCAGTATGGAAATTGATCAGGCCTTTATTGCAGCGATCTTAACGGTGATTGGATACTCATTAAATGATACCGTTGTCGTATTTGATAGAATTAGAGAGTATTTAAGTGAGCACTCAAGTTGGAAATTTGATAAAGTTATCAATAGCGCATTAAGTAGTACACTGAGTCGTACCTTAAACACTTCTTTAACTACTTTAGTCGTGTTAATAGCAATGTTTACATTTGGAGCAGATTCTTTAAGAGGATTGTTGTTTGCACTTATAGTTGGGGTGCTTGTAGGAACGTACTCTTCATTATTTATAGCGACACCAGTTATGCATGATACACTCAAACGTTTAGATGAAAAAGGAGCTTAATAACTTCTCCTTTATGATATAATAAAAGCCGCTCATTGAGCGGCTTTTTTAGTGTTCTATTTATGAATTTAGTTATTCTGTAATTTGAAAAAAAGTATGGACGTTTATTGAGGTTAAATTTCAAGCCCTATAGCGTTAAAATAACACAGCAAAATATATTCGTTTATGCCTCTTTAGGCTTATATATAAACATTAAATAAAGACCACACAACACAAAAGGAATGCTTAAAACTTGTCCCGTGTTTAAGCCTAAAATCCAATCTTCACGACTGTCAATTTGAGCAATTTTGAATTGCTCGACAACGACTCTTACCGACATTAGGAGCACTAAAAACAAGCCGAAAAGAAATCCTGTTTGGGTACTTTTTTTGGTTTTCCAATACAAAAAGAATAAAGTCAAAAACACAAAGATATACCCAAAGGCTTCATATAATTGCCCTGGATGTCTAGGAATAGTGTCTAATTGTTTAAATATAATAGCAAATGGAAAATCTGCTTCCGCAGCTTTTCCGATCATTTCAGAATTAAAGAAATTACCAATTCGAATAAAAACAGCGCCTAAGGCAGAGGCAACCACAACGCGATCCAGAATCCAGAGTACTGATTTTTTTAATACTTTTTTATTGTATAACCACATGGATAAGATCATTCCAATTGCAGCACCATGACTAGCTAGTCCTCGAAATCCGGTGAATTCAAATCCACCACTAAATCGGAAGGGGAGGAAGATGCTGAAAAAGTCGTCTTTGAATAATTCAGGTTGATAGAAAATAACATGCCCCAACCTTGCTCCAATCATAATTCCTAAAACAGAATACATAAAAAGCCCATCTAATTTCTCCTCAGATTGGCCTTCGTTTTTGTAAATCTTTTTCATAAGATACCAGCCGGTAATGAATGCGGTCATCCACATAAGGCTATAATAGTGAATTTTAAAATTCCCAAAAAGGGTAATGCCATCAGAAGCAGGATCCCATACGATTTGTAGCAAATACATAGTTATTTGTTTAGTTTGTAAATATATAAAATTGACATCAAATTAAAGGAGTCGATTTTTTAATAAATAATAGCATTAATGCTTTGGAACAGGGTCATGTCCAGAACCGCCCCAAGGATGACAGCGTAAAATACGCTTAATACTGAGGTAGCCCCCTTTGAATATACCATGTGTTAGCAAAGCTTCTTTTGTGTAGTGGGAACATGTTGGCTGGAATCGGCAACTTGAGGGTGTTAAGGGAGAAATGAAATTTTGATACAGCTTGATTAAAAACAAAAAAGGTGCAATCAAAATAGTCTTCATACAGCTTAATCTATTGCGAATGTAGTACCATCTTTGCCGTCTTTCAATTGAATTCCGATCGCCAGTAGTTCATCTCTTATTTTGTCAGAAAGCGCAAAATCTTTTTCTATCCGCGCTTCATTTCGCATGCGAATTAGTAATTCAACCGTGTCTCCTAGTTTTTGATCCTGGTTGTTTGCATTGTCATTTTTCAATCCTAAAATATCAAAAACAAAGGCGTGCATTACTTCAGATAAAACGTTGAAGTCAGCAGCATTAATTTGCGCTTTTCCGTCCTTAATTTGATTGATGTATTTTACTGCGCTAAATAATTCTGCAATTAGAATGGGGGTGTTAAAGTCGTCATTCATTGCGGTATAGCAATTGGATTTCCAAGCTGAAACATCAAAGCTATTAGACTCTGAAGTCGTATCAATTTTGTCCAGTGTAGTCACCGCTTCCATCAGTTTCAAAAACCCCTTTTCAGAGGCTAATAAGGCCTCGTTACTAAAGTCTAGGATACTTCGGTAATGGGCTTGCATCATAAAAAACCGTACAACTGAAGCAGAAAAACCTTTGGTCAATAGTGGAGTATTGCCACTTAAAATTTCTGCCGGTAAAATATTATTCCCTGTAGATTTTGCCATTTTTTGCCCGTTAAGCGTCAGCATATTAGCATGCATCCAATAATTGACAGGAGTGTAACTGTGCCAGGCTTTAGCTTGAGCAATTTCACATTCATGGTGTGGAAATTTCAAATCCATACCACCGCCATGGATATCAAAATGCTCTCCTAAATATTTGGTACTCATTGCAGTACATTCTAGGTGCCAGCCAGGGAAACCATCGCTCCATGGCGAAGGCCATCGCATGATGTGCTCCGGTTCAGCTTTTTTCCAAAGCGCAAAATCTTGTGGATTTTTTTTATCGGTTTGACCGTCTAAAACTCTAGTATTATGGATGAGATCTTCTAGTTTTCGCCCACTCAAGATCCCATAATTATGAGATTCGTTATATTTTAAAACATCAAAATAAATAGAGCCGTTTGCTTCATATGCTAGGCCGTTGTCTAAAATTGATTTGATGATTTCTATTTGTTCTACAATGTGACCTGTTGCTGTAGGCTCAATACTTGGCGGTAAAAAATTAAATGTATTCAGGATTGTATGAAAATCTACGGTGTAGCGTTGCACCACTTCCATAGGTTCAATTTGTTCTATCCGTGCTTTTTTGGCAATGCGATCTTCTCCTTGGTCGGCGTCATTTTCTAGATGACCAGCATCTGTAATATTTCGAACATAACGTACTTTATACTCTAAATGCTTAAAGTATCTAAAAATCATATCAAATGACATGAATGTTCGGACATTTCCTAGGTGGACATTACTATATACAGTTGGGCCGCAAACATACATCCCAATAGCGCCTTCGTTTATAGGCTTGAAAACTTCTTTTTTTCTAGAAAGAGAATTATAGATGTATAGTGTGTTTGTAGTGTGCTTGCCCATGCTTAGAGGATTAAAATTTGGTCTCTAGTTGAATGTAGTCCAAAAATTCTCTTTTAGTTTCTTTGTCTTTAAATTTTCCGCCAAATTCGCTTGTAACGGTGCTGCTTTCGATGTCTCTTATACCTCGAGAATTAACGCATAAGTGTTTGGCATCAATGACACAAGCCACATCTTTTGTGTTTAAAACGTCTTGAAGTTCTTTAACGATTTGAATAGTAAGCCGTTCTTGAACTTGTGGTCGTTTAGAAAAATAATCAACAATACGATTCATCTTTGAAAGTCCAACCACTGTTCCGTTTGAAATGTATGCCACATGTGCTCTTCCTACAATTGGAAGGAAGTGGTGTTCACAAGTAGAATAAACCGTGATGTTTTTTTCAACAAGCATTTCTCCGTATTGATACTTGTTTTCAAAAGTAGATGCTTTTGGTTTTTTTGTAGGATCTAAGCCCCCAAAAATTTCATTAACAAACATTTTAGCAACTCGATTTGGTGTCCCTCTTAAACTGTCGTCATCCAAGTCTAACCCTAAAGTTTCCATGATATGTCTAACGTCGTCTTTGATGACCTCTATTTTTTCATCTGCACTTAATTTAAAGGCATCCAATCGCATAGGAGTGTCAGAAGAGGTTCCTATATGATTATCTCCAATAGTGTCATATTTTTCAGTATTATTTTTCAGTCCCATGCTAATATTCGAAATATAGTTTTCAATGTTTTATGAGTACAAAGATACTTAAATTCACTGTTTGATACTTTTATTTTTTGGTTAATAATTTTTTTTAGGAAAAGTGTATTCACAAAAAAGCCTGTAACTCTATTACAGGCTTTTTTTTCTTCTTTAGGTTTACTATAATCTTAGATTCAAGGTCAATGAGATATTAGAAATTGTAGTATTTAATTTTGCAGCGTTTAGATTTGGTGCATTATATAATCCATGACTAGAATCACGTTTAGAATTTTCATAGGCCAAATCTAATCGAGCGTTTCCTAGGTCGTAGCCCAGTCCAAGAGAAAATCCTTTGAGATCTCCGTAAACAGATGAATCTTCATAGGGGCTTTGCTCTATTTTATATCCGCCACGATAACTAAAATTCTTATGTCTCAATTCACCACCTATTCGTAGTGAATTTGCCGCTTTAAATGTATTGCTGATAAGCGAATTTTGTATTGAAAATTCATCGTTTTCACTGGACTTTAATTTGGTGCTGCTATAGTCCTTTCTAGAGAAATCAACACTTAGAAGTCCTTTTTTTCCAAGAATAAAGGCAGCACTTCCCATTACCTTTGCAGGGGTCTGAAGCTTGTATTGAGGAAACACATTGATGACTCTCGGATCAACCTTCGCTTCAAGGCCAGTGGCATCTTCAAGCGTGGCGATGTACTGTGTGGTTTCTTCTCTTAAAGTCAACCAAGTTGGGCTGTCATAGGAAATGCCGAGTCGTATTTTATCATTCACTTTAATAATACTTCCTAGCTGTAAAGAAAACCCTTCTCCCATTGTTAGTAAAGTGTTTTCAAAATCCACTTGATTTATTTTAGACCCCACATTGGTGTTTTCTTCATAGAGGTAGGTGCTACGTTCATAATTAACAAAATGAGAATTTAGGTTAATTCCAAATGAGATGTTTTGATTGTATTGTAGGCCAAGATTCACCGAAAATTTACCATTATATCCTGTAGAAGCATAACTGTATTCTTGATAAAAATCGCCTGCAGCTATATTGGAGGTGTAAGCTGTGTTGTCATCAATATCATCTGCAGGTTGTAAAATGTAACTTTCATAACCTAAATACGCTTGTTGAAAATCGTAGCCATAAGAAGATCCTATTGCGTTATAAGCTTGGGAAACACTTTCTCCAGGAAGAGCCGAAATTTCATCCAGTCTTAAGCCGTTTGCGATTCCTGTAAAATAATCTCCGATAGTCTTTTGAGTGCTGCCTGCGGCAAAAATTTGATTATTATAAGTGTCAAGCTGCTCATAAAAAACACTAATCACAAATTTATTCCAAGAGGCTTCTGGAGCTCTGTTTTTAAAAACAAAGGCCGCCCCAATTTGGTTCATATTAAAAGCGTTGATTTTTGAGTTCTGAGTAGTAGATCCATAGGCTGCAGCATTTGAAGTGCTAAGATTCGAAATGCTCAAAGCCCCATGGCTTGAATTAAAAATAGCTGATCCTGCAGGGTTAATACTCACAGCCGACAGGTCTCCTCCAAGTGCGCCAAAGGCACCACTCATAGATTTAAAACGTGCAGTGCCTTGTGTTTCGCCTGTTGAATAGCGTAAAGCATCTGTTAGATTTTGGCTGTAAGAATTTGCCATAGAGACAACCCCTACTAGAATTAAAATTAATTTTTTCATGGACTTGTGTTTATTGGTTTCTCGCGATCAGGTTCATCATCTTATGCTCATGTCTCTGCCCGACACTGTTTTTAATAGGTTTGTTTTATCCGAAATAAAAGCTCTAATCTCTTCTTCTAGAACTACTACTCCGGCTACTGCTTCTGGAGCTACTTGTAGTTGATCTAGATCGTGTTCGTGTAGGTGAACTAGAACGAGTCGATGTCCGTGTTGTTCGAGTTGTCGTGTTTGGTCGGGGCACTCTAGTGGAAGACCGTGTTGTTGTTGGTCGTGGTGTAGAACTGCTTCTAGTTGTTGTCCTGGTAGTTGAACGCGATTCGTTATTGTTTCTTGTTGCAGAGCGAGTCCGCGCACGAGATACGGACGTGTTTCGATTAGTAGTGCTTAGAACACTTCGGCTGCTAAGACTTGAATTTCTAGAGGTTATACCTCGTCGTCCGTTGACATAAGCAACGGAACGTCCTCGGTAATTATTATACCTGTAGTTATTGTAGCCATAAATATAGCTGTAAGGATAGGGATTGTAACCAAAGTTGTTGTATCCGTAATTGCAAAACGGACTGTACCATGGATCATACAGATAGGGTTGCCATAAGTTATTCCCCCAATTATTCCAGCCTAAATTCCATCCCCAATTATTGCGATACCCCAAGCCCCATACATTTCCGTAATAAGGATTGTTATCGTAAATATTTATAACGACATCATTGCTGTTATTTTCGCCCCAACCCGCATAATTAGTTCCGTTTTCAGGATCATCCTCATAAGCCCCTTGATAGGAGTCAATATCTGTAAAAACGGTATTATCATCAGCAAGCTGAAGTGATTTTTCTTTAAAATAAGTGGAATAATAATTTGATCCAGCTGACGTATTATCTGAGTTAGCAGCAGTTTTTTTGGATTGTTCAACAGGCAGATTTACAGGACTAGAATCACTATAAATACCATCCTCATAGATTCCAGAATATTGGAATGAGCCACATGAAGTAAAACTTAATATAATTCCAACGACAAAAACTTGCCCCAATTGTGTCTTTAAGAAAGTAATAAATTTCATAAGTGTTTAAATTAAATTGTTGAACGTCTCAAAAATACTTAGTTTTGTCAAACTAATCATCTATAAGCATTACTAACAATAGTTGTGCCAAATTACGAAAATATGAGTAAAAACCTTACGTCAAGATCTGAAGATTATTCAAAATGGTACAATGAACTTGTAGTTAAAGCTGATTTAGCTGAAAATTCGGCGGTTAGAGGTTGTATGGTTATCAAGCCATACGGCTATGCAATTTGGGAAAAAATGCAGGCAGAATTAGATCGCATGTTTAAAGAAACAGGTCATCAGAATGCGTATTTCCCATTGTTTGTTCCTAAAAGTCTTTTTGAAGCCGAAGAAAAAAATGCGGAAGGTTTTGCCAAAGAATGTGCAGTAGTAACCCATTACCGTTTGCAAAATGACCCTGATAATCTAGGGAAATTACGTGTCGATCCTAAAGCCAAACTTGAAGAAGAATTAGTCGTTAGACCAACGAGTGAAGCTATTATTTGGAATACTTTTAAAGGGTGGGTGCAGTCTTACAGAGATTTACCGCTTTTAATAAACCAATGGGCAAATGTAGTGCGTTGGGAAATGCGTACCCGTTTGTTTTTAAGAACTGCTGAGTTTTTATGGCAAGAAGGTCACACAGCTCATGCAACAAAAGCAGAGGCAGTAACAGAAGCTAAACTCATGAATAGTATATACGCCAATTTTGCAGAAAACTTTATGGCTATACCCGTTATTCAGGGTGTCAAAACAGAAAGTGAACGCTTTGCAGGAGCTGAAGAAACCTATTGTATAGAAGCTCTAATGCAGGATGGGAAAGCCTTACAAGCCGGAACATCACACTTTTTGGGACAAAATTTTGCTAAAGCTTTTGATGTTAAATTTGCGAATAGCGACGGTAAACAAGATTATGTTTGGGCTACATCATGGGGTGTTTCTACGCGTTTGATGGGGGCATTAATCATGACACATAGCGACGATAAAGGTTTGGTGTTACCTCCAAACTTAGCGCCATACCAGGTGGTAATTGTTCCAATATACAGGAATGATGAGCAGCTTGCTGAAATTACAGCCCAAGCGGAGACGCTTATGAAATCTCTTAGAGCTGAAAATATTTCTGTAAAATATGACCATAGAACAACACAACGCCCTGGAGCAAAATTTGCACAACACGAATTGCAAGGCGTGCCTTTGAGAATAGCGATTGGGCCAAAAGATTTGGAAAGTGGAACTGTAGAACTAGCACGTCGTGATACACTAACAAAACAAGTGGTGGCTTTAGAAGGTTTGACAGCTACTGTTAAGGCTTTAATTTCAGAAATTCAAAATGGTCTTTTTCAGAATGCATTAGATTTTAGAGCAGATCATATTACAAAAGTGGAAACATTTGATGAATTTAAAGCCGTCTTAGAAGAAAAAACAGGCTTTATTTCGGCACATTGGGACGGAAGCATTGAAACAGAAGATAAAATTAAAGACCTCACAAAAGCAACAATTCGCTGTATTCCAATTGATTCTGAGATGGAAGATGGTGTTTGTGTGTTTTCTGGAAAGCCTTCTAAGCAAAGGGTGTTATTTGCAAAAGCCTATTAAATTTAACTTTTTTCAAAAAAAGTTAATGAGAAGTTGTAACATTTAAAAATAGTTGTATTTTTGCAACCGCATTAGAAATAATGCATGCTATTTGAAATAAAAACAGATTCATTAAGATTTTGTTTTTTGGTTAAAAAAAATGGCCCGTTCGTCTATCGGCTAGGACGCCAGGTTTTCATCCTGGTAAGAGGGGTTCGATTCCCCTACGGGCTACAATTATTTAATAATAATAAAATTAAGAATTATGGCAAATCATAAGTCAGCTTTAAAAAGAATTAGAAGTAACGAGTCTAAGCGTGTGCTTAACAAGTATCAGCACAAGACCACTCGTAATGCGATAAAGAAATTACGTGAAACTACTGATAAGAAAGAAGCGCAGAAATCATTTTCTACAGTGTCTTCAATGATTGATAAGTTAGCTAAAAACAATATCATTCATAACAACAAAGCGGCTAACCTTAAGTCTGGTCTGTCTAAGTTTGTTGCAGCACTATAACACACATACTTAGGCATCCTATAGATGTTGGCATTTTTAATAGTATAAAATTTAAAAACCTGTAAAGTTTGCTTTACAGGTTTTTTTGTAAGATAATTCCAAAAAAAAAAGCCTCTCGATAACGACAGGCTTTTTTTTATGAATTTAAAATAAAGTGTTAATTATCCATTCATCGAGATTAAAAATTCCTCGTTATTACGCGTTTGTTTAAAACGATCGTTGATAAATTCCATCGCCTCCACAGGGTTCATATCTGCAAGATATTTTCGCATCACCCACATGCGTTGGATAGTTTTTTCGTCTAATAATAAATCATCCCTACGGGTACTTGAAGAAGTAAGATCAATAGCAGGGAAGATACGACGGTTCGATATTTTGCGATCCAATTGAAGCTCCATGTTTCCAGTACCTTTAAATTCTTCAAAGATAACTTCGTCCATTTTAGAGCCTGTTTCAGTTAATGCCGTTGCAATAATTGTTAGTGAGCCTCCATTTTCTATATTTCGAGCGGCTCCGAAAAAACGTTTTGGTTTGTGAAGCGCATTGGCATCTACACCACCACTCAAAATCTTTCCAGATGCGGGCTGAACAGTATTGTAGGCACGAGCCAAACGGGTGATCGAATCTAAAAGAATCACTACATCATAGCCACACTCTACAAGACGTTTTGCTTTTTCTAAAACAATATTCGCAATTTTCACATGCTCATGGGCTTCTTTATCAAACGTAGAAGCAATCACCTCACCACGTACATTACGTTGCATATCAGTAACTTCTTCAGGACGTTCATCAATCAATAAAATCATTTGATATACTTCTGGGTGGTTGGCTGCAATTCCGTTAGCAACATCCTTAAGAAGCATTGTTTTACCTGTTTTTGGTTGGGAAACAATCATACCACGTTGGCCTTTTCCAATAGGGGAAAACAAGTCCATAATTCGAGTAGAAATTGTACTTTGTTTTTCAGCGATATTAAATTTTTCTTTCGGAAAAAGAGGCGTTAAATGTTCAAACGCTACACGATCTCTAACCGCTTTAGGGTCCAAACCGTTGATTTTACTCACTCTAATAAGAGGAAAATATTTTTCACCTTCTTTTGGAGGGCGTACATGTCCTAAAACGGTATCTCCATTTTTCAATCCAAATAAACGAATTTGAGATTGAGATACATAAATATCATCTGGAGATGAAAGGTAATTGTAATCCGAAGATCTAAGGAAGCCATAGCCATCTTGCATCACGTCCAATACACCTTCACTTTCAATGATGGCATCAAATTCAAAATCAGGTTCTTTATAGCGGTTTCGTGTGTCTTTGTTACCGTTATTACCTTGTTTTTGATTTGGATGTTTATAATTTGGATTTTGATTCGGATTCTGCTTCGAATTTGGGTTTTGATTTGGGTTATGATTTTTCTGTTTTTGAGGATTTTGTTTATTCTTAGCCGCTGGTTTCGATTCTGCGTTAGTCTCCGACTTCGTTTCGGTTTTGATTTCAGCACTAGTTGTTGCTGAGCTGTTCTCCGAACCCGTTTCTTTTTTTGAATCTACTTTTGATGCGGGTTTAGCTTCCGTACTTGCTGGACTGTCAGCATTTTGAGCCAAGGGTTTAGGATTTGCTTCTTTAGGTTTAGAAATCCGTTCTCTTCTTGGTCTTGGTGGTTTAGCCGCTGCTACGGGAGTTGCTTTTGGTGCAACAATCGTTGGGTTGGCAGCTTGTAGATCTAGTATTTGATATACAAGATCAATTTTTTTTAAACTTTTGAATTTTGGAACATTAAGTTTTTCGGCAATTTCTTGTAATTCAACAAGTTTCTTTTCTTTTAATTGTGAAATTTCAAACATTATCTAGATAGTTATTTTTTCAAATCCCTTAAAAAATTAAGGGTCTAAGTGTTGGAATAATTTTATGAAGAAGTAATTTTTAGTACAAATTGGATAGAGCGATATAAGTATACTATCGCTATTAGATATGCAATTATACAACTTTATTTTTAAACTTTTTATAGATGTAATAAAAAAGAAACTATTATTTTTGCTCTTTACGATAACAAGAATGCTTCAAAGAATTCAAACAGTTTATTTATTAATTACTTCAGCTTGCGCAGGTGTTTTACCGCACTATTTATCCTTGTGGGGAGGTAGTACCGATGAGTTTGCGTTTGAGTCTATAGAATATTATGTCTTGTTTTTGGCATCAGCGTTGTTAGCGTTGATTTCTATTTTTTTATTTAAATCACGTCAGACTCAATTTGTGTTGGGGCGTTTAAATATCATACTAAACTTAATTTTACTAGGATTATTTGTATATCGATTGCTAACTGTATCTGGAGAAACTGCGAATTCTGAGAAAGGTATTGGGTTGCTGCTTCCTATTTTGTCTATCGTATTATTGGTGTTAGCCAATAAGGCCATTAAAAAGGATGAAGCGCTTGTAAAATCAGTAGATCGGTTGAGATAAACATAGAATTTTAGTACTATTAGTGCGCAAAAAACCTTGAGATTTCTCGGGGTTTTTTTATGCTTTTTTTTTAAATTCTATGACTTCAAGGTTTTGAATTTTTTCACCCGAAATTTCAAATCGCAACAAGGTTCTTACCTTTTGGATGCCATATGTTCCAGCCGCACCAGGGTTCATGTGTAGCAAGTTGAGTTTTTTATCATTCATTACCTTTAATATATGGGAATGCCCACAAATAAATAAATCCGGAGTGTGTATTTTTATAATGTCTCGTACGGCTGGCGCATACCGTCCTGGATAGCCCCCAATATGTGTAATCCAAACCTTAATGCCTTCACATCTAAACTTTAAATGCTCAGGAAATTCTAACCGTGCCTCCGCATTGTCGATATTCCCATATACTGCACGAAGCGGTTTCAGCTTTTTAATGGCATCCGTAACTTTTAGGTCTCCAATATCCCCTGCATGCCAAACTTCGTCGGCTTGTTTGACGTGTTTTAGAATTTCTTCTCCCATATAGCTATGTGTATCCGAGAGTAATAAAATTTTTGTCATTAGAAAATGTTAATGTGAAAGCTATTAATGCTAAAGTCTATTTATCTTTGTAGTTCTAACTACAAAAGTATCAAATTAGCTTGAGATATTTTATTGATTTATCTTATAATGGTCGTGCCTATCATGGCTGGCAAATTCAACCCGAAGTAAATACGGTACAAGCGGAGCTTAATCAT